>Ga0156122_121_pt4 | contig 52179 bp, 52 predicted proteins | sample RifCSPlowO2_02_FD_107775 | JGI IMG/M metagenome (GOLD analysis project Ga0156122, IMG submission 107775) | Candidatus Yanofskybacteria bacterium RIFCSPLOWO2_02_FULL_45_18
ATCGCCCAAAATCCGAATTCTGAAAATTGGCGGAGGGTGCAGGACTCGAACCTGCAAGGGATTGCTCCCGTCGGTTTTCAAGACCGATGCCATACCATTAGGCGAACCCTCCATATAAACTTTGTTATTTTACCACAGATTTGGGGTGCTTTCCAGCTCGGATTGCTTTTGCAAACTTGGCGAAAAGACGGTCCAGTTTGCTGTTCCTCATCGCTTCAAGGTGGCATTGGATGCCGAAGCAAAAATAGTTGGTATCGCGATGCTCAATGATCTCCGCTATCCCCTCCTTTGACCTCGCGGAGACGGCGAAATCGGCTCCTGTCGTTTTGACCGCCTGATGGTGGGCGGAGTTAACTTTTAGCGATACTGTTTTTAATATCCGACGGGTTTTACTTTTGGGGTCTATGAAAATTTCGTGGCCGTTATCTTTGGCGAAAAGTTCGGCATATATTCGGGTGCCGTGGTTTTCTTTAAGTTTAAGGTCGGGAAGATGCTGGTGAAGAGTCCCGCCCGAAGCGATAGCCAGCGCCTGGCATCCGCGGCAGATGCCCAGAAATGGTTTTCGGTCGCGCAATATCTTTTTGAGCAAATAAAGTTCAAGTTTGTCCCGCGCCGGCTCAAGACGGTCGTTTCGGGGATGGTTTTTCTCGCCATAATATTTAGCGTCAAAGTCCCCTCCGCCGATGAGTAGCGCCCCCTGGCATTCGTTATAAAGGCAATCAACCGTTTTTCTGCTCATTAATGGTGAAACAAAGATCGGCGCCAGATCAAAACGGCGCATTTTTTCAAGGTATGTTTCACGGATGAGATTTATGGCAATATTAGTTTTATCAGTTTTTTTGGTGGCAAGCGGAACGATAATCTTGCGCATAATAAATTATTGATTTAAACTATCTTAACAAAGGAGTGGCACCTTGAAAAGAAACCTCGTTCGGTGCTTTTTAATCGCTTTTTTTAGCGTCTTCACGATCTGTGCCGAGAATACTTATACGGCCAAACAAGCCAGCGTGATTCTTATTGATTTGCCGGCGCAGACTGCCGACACTTCTGTTTTTCTAATTATCTTTCGATGGCCTTTCTATCAGGTTGCGGCCAATAGGGTTTTGGTTGCGGTTGACGTTGAACAGGAGCCGGGAATTTATCCGATATCTTTGGTCCAAAACCTGCGGCCGCGGCCATTTGGCCAGCTGACGGTGAGAAAGGGCGTATTTCCGAAGATAAACTTGCCCCGAATTTATGTGGATTCGCAAAAAAAAGTCCGGCTTGAAGAAGAAGAAAGCGCCATTGTCCAAGCATTGGGGTCAGGCCCGTTACTTTATCCCAGTCAGCAACTTAAAGACAGGTTCGATTATCCGCTTGAGAAGTTGTCGGCGGATAATGTCCGCAGTTACGTAAGCGATGGCATCGGTTCAGTTAGGACACGCCTCCGAGTTTGGCCGGATCGCCGCAAGGAATGGCATACCGCCGTTCATCGCGGCGTGGATTTAAAAGCCAGATATGAAAATGTTAAAGCAATTAATCCGGGCATGGTGGTTTTAACCGGTAATTATCTGGCCGAGGGCCAGTTTATTGTCATCTACCATGGCAGTGATGTCTACTCGCTTTATATGCATCTTTCCAAAATCTATGCGTTGACGGAACAGTATGTTGCCAAAGGTGAGATTATTGCTCAAAGCGGTGAGAGCGGCAATGCCACAGGACCGTGCCTCCACTTTGCTATTCGCGCCTTTGGCGCTTCAGTGAATCCGTTGGAATTTATTGAGATTTATAACCCCTTCCTTGAGTAGAGGCGGGCTTGCCTGCTAAGGTTTTGCTCATCACAAAATCTTGGCAGGCTTTTTAATTTGACAGATTGAACGTGAATCCGACTGGCGCATTCGATACAATCCGATAAGAGATTTGGCGGAAAACAAGTAACAGGACGACGCTCAACAGTGAGCGTCTTTTAATTTTGTTTTTTATTATGAAATTTTTCATGCACCTCCCGAAGTTGTTTGTCGGTAACATGAGTATAGATTTGGGTGGTGGTAACATTGGCGTGGCCGAGCATGGCCTGAACCGAGCGGATGTCGGCGCCGTTGCGCAAAAGGTCGGTGGCCATGGAATGTCTTAGCGAGTGCGGCGAAACATGCTTGCCGACAATTCCGGCCCTGACGGCGTGCTTGGCCACAATACGCTGAATCGTGCGGGGGGTTAGGCGCAGATTTGACTCCTTGCCCTGATTTTTGGGAAAGCGGATAAATAGGGCTTCATCGGCATCGCTACGCCCCCCCAAATATTTATTTAGGTGATTCTTTGCTTCGTACGACAGAAACACCAGCCGTATTTTACTGCCCTTGCCTCGGATTGAGAACTCCCCCCTTTTCAGGTCTATCTTATCGCGGTCTAGCGAACACAGCTCGGAAACACGCATACCGGTGGAGAAAAGCGTGGCAAGAATTGCGCGGTCGCGCAAAGTATCCAGCTTATCTCCTTTGGGCGAATCAAGCAACCTCTTCAGCTCGCCCTCTTCTAAAAAAGTCACCTCACGGTCCTCTTGTTTGCCAAGTTCCACCCTCTCGGCCGGGACAGTTTTTACACCAATCTTTGCCAGATACTTGAGAAAATTGCGCAGGGCGATGACATGGTAGTTTTGGGTAACCTTTTTGAGCGGTTCTCCGTTGGCATCTATAATACGGTTTAGATAAAGGCGGTATTGGCGGATTTTTTCTTCGCCCAAGTCCCTAATGTCGTTGACCTTGGCAAACGACAAAAACCGCTCCAAATAGCGGCCATAGTTCTCCAATGTTTTGGCCGAACGATTCTTTTCAATCTCCAGATATTCAAGATATTGGATTTTGAGTTTTTTGATATTCGCCTCCACGATTTCATTCTATACCATTATTGTGCGACAAGTAAGAGCGCAAGTTTGCAACTCTACAATTTTTATGATATGATAAGCAAATACTAACTTAATCCCTGCGTTGGCTTGAGCGTAGCGAAAGCCAGTCCCGAGGCAACTTCTAACTAATCAACGCCGAGGGGCTGGGACCGCTTACTTTTTAGCTGGTTCAGCGGGTATTTTATAATGTTAACCCCCAAACAGAAAAGCAAGGTCATTGAGCCGCACAAGCTTCACGAGAAAGATACCGGTTCGGCATCAGCGCAAATTGCGTTATTTACCGAAGAGATAGAAAAATTGGCTAAGCATTTGAAGAAAAATCCCAAGGACAACAGCTCCCGCGTCGGTCTTTTAAAAATGGTTGCTAAGCGCAAGCGGCTTCTGGATTATTTAAAGTGCGTCGATTCCAAGCGATATGCTTCTTTAACCAAATCTCTTGGCTTAAAGCCTAAAGCCTAACGCCTAATTTCTAAGTTCTATTCTTCATGACTGATAAAATCTCTATCTCCCAAAGGAAAAACCACCGTGTCGGTGTGTTTGTTGATGTGTCTAACATGTATCATTCGGCCAGAAACCTTTATAATTCAAGAGTAAATTTCGGCGAACTTCTGAAGGTTGCAGCCACCGGTCGCGAGCTTGTCCGCGCCGTGGCTTATGTTATTAAGTCCGACACGCCCGAAGAAAAATCGTTCTTTGAAGCTCTTGGCAAGGCTGGTTTTGAACTGAAAATGAAAGACCTTCAAATTTTCCCCGGCGGCATGAAAAAGGGCGACTGGGATGTGGGCATCTCCATTGACGCAATCAGTCTTTCTAAACAACTGGATGTGGTAGTAATTGTTTCGGGCGACGGCGACTTTGTGCCATTAGTAGATTATCTTCAGCATAGCGGTTTGATCGTAGAGGTGGTTGGTTTTGAAAGAAGCACCAGCGCCAAAGTGATTGAAGCGGCTAATAATTTCATTGACCTTGACCAGCAGCGGAAAGTTTTAATGCGCGCTCCGCGCAGAAAGCCCAAAACCAGCTAAAAATCCAGCGGGAGCTGGATTTTTAAATTGGTTTATGTTAAGCTGAAGTATGGGTGAAACTAATTAACAAATAAGTGTATAGGGATGGGGAACGAAAGTGTATGGGGCTTTGGCCCGCCTAAGTTTTGTTAAACAAAATTTAGGCGGGCCAGAATCTTGTTACTCATCCTCTCCTATTTATTTGTCTGTTTACATGGTAGCAAAAACATATAAGAAAGAGTTTGCTGGCAGGACTCTTTTCGTGGAAATCGGTCGTCTGGCCGGGCAAGCCAACGGTTCTTGCCGTGTTCAGTTTGGTGAAACTAATGTTTTGGTAACGGCGACTATGGGTGGAAAAGCTAAGGAAATTGATTACTTTCCCCTCTCGGTGGATTACGAAGAAAAGTATTATGCCGCTGGCAAAATAAAAGGTTCAAAATGGATAAAGCGTGAAACCCGTCCTTCGGACGAGGCTATCTTATCGGGCCGCTTGATTGACCGCGCTCTGCGCCCGAGATTTAATCACTTTATGCGCAATGATGTGCAGGTGGTGGCCACCATTCTAACCTTTGACGGCATCAATGATCCGGATGTTCCGGCTCTTTTCGGCGCGTCTTTGGCGTTGATGATTTCGGATATTCCATTTGATGGTCCGGTAGCAGGGATAAGAGTCGGACGCGTAGACGGAAAGTTAGTATACAATCCAACCTACGAAGAACGCGAAAAAAGCGATTTTGATATTGTTGTCGCCGGCACTGCCAACAAAATAAACATGATAGAAGCTGGCGCCAAGATTGTTCCTGAAAAAGATATTGCCAGCGCTATTGCCTCAGGATTTAAGGAAATGCAGGCATTAATTGATTTTCAGAAAGAAATTGCAAAGGATATTGCGCCAAAAAAGAAAGAAATCGCTATCCTTGGCCACGACGAGGCGTTGGTTAAAATGGTAAGAGATTTTGTTGGCGCTAAACTTGAAAAGGCCATTTATACCCACTCAAAGCAGGAATATATGGAAAGCGTAGATGCGATTGGTTTGGAGTTGCAAGCTTATATCAAGAAACAATTTAACGGTCAGGATGATGTGGCAAAAAAACTTAGCGAATCACTGGTTATCTTTGAAGAGGAAATGGATCGTATCGTCCACAAGAATATACTTGAATCCGAAAAACGCCCCGATGGCCGGAAGTTGGACCAATTGAGGGAAATTACGGCGGAAATTGCCGTTCTTCCCCATTCGCATGGCACCGGGCTTTTTCAGCGCGGCACGACTCAAGCCCTCTCTTCGTTGACATTGGCTTCTCCCGGTATGGAACAATGGGTTGAAACGATGGAAATTGAACTGACCAAGAAACGCTTTATGCACCACTATGTTTTTCCGCCTTTTTGTGTCGGCGAAGTTGGTCGTATGGGCGGTTCGGGCCGGCGCGAGATTGGTCACGGCGCCCTAGCAGAACGTGCATTATTGCCTATCATACCGTCCAAAGACGACTTTCCTTATACAATCCGTGTTGTTTCGGAGATATTGTCTTCCAACGGTTCATCTTCAATGGCATCGGTTTGCGGCGCATCGCTGGCCATGATGGATGGCGGCGTGCCGATTAAAACTCCGGCGGCCGGAATTGCCATGGGGCTGATGTTTGACGACAAAGGTGAGGAGTACAAAATTCTGACCGATATTCAGGGACCGGAAGACCATCATGGCGATATGGATTTGAAAGTTGCCGGAACCAAAGATGGAGTTACGGCAATGCAAATGGATGTTAAAGTTGAGGGCATCAGTAACGAGATCGTTGAAAAAACCCTTGAACAAGCCAAACAAGCGCGCCTTGAAATATTAAGCAAAATAACTGAAGCGATAGCTACTCCGCGCAAAGAGCTGTCGCCGTTTGCTCCGAGGATTAAAACCATCAAAATAAATCCGGAAAAGATTGGAGCGGTTATCGGTCCGCAAGGCAAGATGATAAACGAGATAATTGAGAAAACCGGAGTCACGATTGATATTGATGATGACGGCTCGGTGTTCATAACTTCCGATAGCGACGAAAATATGAATAAGGCCATTAGCTGGATTCAGGCGATTGCTTACGAACCCAAACCGGGAGACGAATTTGATGGCAAGGTTACAAAATTGCTTGATTTCGGAGCTTTTGTGGAGTTTATGCCGGGTAAAGAAGGGATGGTCCATGTTTCGGAAATCTCTCAAGAGCGTATCCGCAAACCCTCGGATGTTCTTAAGGTTGGCCAAACTGTGCACATCAAAGTGATAAAGATTGATGATTATGGTAGAATAAACTTGACGATGAAAATTAACCATTAGAAATTAGAAATTAGAAATTAGTTCGCCATTGGCGAATTCTAAGTTCTAGTCGCTAGGTTCTAAGTTCTATCAGTGGTTGACGACCAAAAGACCAGTACGATTGACGACTTGCTTAAGGAACTGACTGAACCAGCCAGCTCGGTTAAGCCTTCTACCGCACCCGTATCCTCACCCGCATTTTCACCTCGGCCATTGCCCCCACCCCCACTTCCATCCGTAACACCACCACCCCTACCTCCGCAAATTCCAAGAACCCCCCCGGTTCCGCCAGTAGTTCCTCCGGCAATCCCCCCGAGGCTAGTGGTTAAACCTATCCAATCACCAACTCCTTTAACTTCGGCAATTCCCCCAAGACCGGGACCGGAAATTAAACCTTCCCAACCACTACCTCCCGTAACTTCTACAGTGCCCAAAACATACCAATCCTCAATCCGCTCAATGGCGGAGGATTTGGCTCGTTTGCGCGAAGGTCAACCTACCGGTGGCGTTACCGTTGAAAAGAATATCCCCACTGCTCCGGTTCCGGTTACGCCGCGTTCGGAAATAAAACCGATTTTGCCACTCCCTCAACCACCCAAGATAACCGCTCCGCCCGTATTCTCGCCCACGCCTTCGCCTAAGATGGGGCCGGTTTTACCGCCAAAGCCAGAAATTATTACTCCCCCCTCACTCGGAGGCATTAATGTTCCCGGCGGTGGTTATTTAAGTCCCAGATTATTCTTGATCGGGGCGCTGATAGTGTTATTGGCCGGATTTTCAACTTGGTACTTTGTGATAAGACAGCCAGCGGAAATTACCGTTTCCCCCACTCCCTCCGAACCGACTGTAACGGAAATTACGTTGGAAGACATATTTCCAGTTTCCACCACCGTTATCAACTTTAGCGACTACGCTGATGTAGGTTCTCCAGCACAAAAATTTGCCAGCCAACTGGGATTATCTGTTAACCAAGGTGAATTTGAAAGATTAAGTGGAGCAAAAAACGGTCTCGCCGAAACAAGAGCCAACGGTTTTATGGATAGTTTGCTGGTTCGGTACCCATTTGAGATGAAGACAGCCTTTTCTGACGATTCCGGAACATTCATCTATGGCCAGAAAGAAGCTTTTGATATTAGCGGCCAGATGGTGACTGGTGTTCCGGCATCCAGCCATATTGTAATGATCTCTGAAATTAAAGCCGGTCTTGGTATAAATCAAACTTTAAATTCGTGGGAGGCCAGCATGATCGGCGATTTAAGCAATCTTTTTGGCCTTGAAAAGAATAAAGCATCTAGCGGAATCTTTTCGGACAATAACTATCGGTCTACGCCAATAAGATTTAGGAATTTCCCATTTGCCGATAGCACCATTGATTATGGTATTGTTTCTGCCGGCGGCAAAAGATATTTTATTTTAACAAGTTCTCGTGAAGCTATGTTCGCAACCATTGATCAGATATTAGATTTTTCTCCCAGCCAATAGCGGTACCAACCCTGTGTTAATTTAAGTTCAAAAGAGGCGCTTGGCGCCTCTTTTGCTGTTACCAATAGTGACATGGTGACAGCATGGTGACATCACCATGTCACCTGGTGCCAGACACCATGTCACCTGGTGCCAAAATGGTGACACCAATGGTGACATGGTGCCAACTAGGTGACATCACCATGTCACCTAGTGCCAAATTGTCTGTCACCATGACACCAGACACACATTGCTGGGTTATTTAATAATCTAGGTATTGCTTTGTATTTGAGGGGCAAAGTGAACATGGTGACATGGTGACACCAATGGTGACATGGTGACCATGTCACCTGGTGCCAAGGTGTCTGTCACCAAGTGCCAGAGTTATCCACAGTGACACCTCTTGTATGTCACCATGTCATCTGTTATCATTTGGTTAGTACCTTTTTGCTGGTGACGAGACACCACGTGCGCCACTGGCCATTTCCTTTTTTGAGGCACCACCCACATAATACCATTTTGGTTTAGGGGTCGCGTGCCTCTTTTTTTTGTTTTGATTTGACGATGGATGTTTGTTTAATTAATTTGAATAATAAATTTTACTGTGCTATGCTGTATATCCTAAGTTTGAAAATATATAATCTAATTTGGAGGGACATTCAATTTTATGGATAAAAATGAATTGAAAAAATTAAGAGAGGACTTGGTTAAAGAAAAAGCAACGGTTGAAGAAGCGTTAATGTCCACTGCTATAAAAAATCCGATTGTTAAAGATTACTACGAACAACCGCGGGTTGAGGATATCGGCAGTTCGCCTGATGATACAGCCCTTGAAGCTGTGGATTTTGACCGCATGATGGCCTTAAAAAATACGCAGGAACAGAGATTGCACGAGATTAATGAAACATTAGCCCAAATTGACAGCGGTGAATATGGCATATGTGTTAATTGTGCTTCCGGCATTGGGGCGGCTAGGTTGAAAGTTATACCTGCGGCTACTTTGTGCATTAGTTGTGCCCAGAAAACAGGAAGATAACTCCTTGGAGGGAGGATTTTCTTTTGTCTATCCGTATTTTTTCGGCATCTATAAATGGTATTGATGCTCAAGCCATTGAAGTGGAAGTGGATTCTTCTCCCGGAATCCATTCTTTTAATATTGTTGGCTTGCCCGATAAAGCTGTTCAGGAATCCAAGGACCGTCTGGCTTCGGCAATAAAAAATAGCGGATTTTTGCCGCCTAACTCCAAAAACAAGAAGATTACTATCAATCTTGCGCCGGCTGACATCAAAAAGGAGGGGCCGGCATACGATTTGCCCATAGCTATCGGCTATCTTCTTGAAACCGGCCAGATCAGGTTTGATGCTTCTAACCGCCTTTTCTTGGGCGAGTTATCTCTAGATGGTTCTTTGCGCCATGCCAATGGCGTGCTGGCCAGCGCTATTTTAGCAAAAAGAATGGGTTTTAATGAAATAATAATTCCGGCAGAGAATGCTGGAGAAGCGGCTGTAGTTGAAGAAATCGGGGCTATCGGCGCCAGAAGTATCGGCGAGGTTATCAGCCACCTTGACGGCACAAGAAGGATTGCTCCATTAAAAGCTGAATTTTTAGGAAAGATTCCTAATGTTCACGACAACTCCCTTTTGTTCATAAAAGGCCAGGAAACCGCCAAAAGAGCTTTGGTGATTGCCGCCGCTGGAGGCCACAATCTGCTTATGGGTGGCGCTCCCGGTACCGGCAAGACTCTTTTGGCTCGCGCCTTAAGCGAGATCTTGCCTCCCCTGTCTTTCGAAGAAGCTATTGAAGTTGCCAAAATTTATAGCGCCAGCGGTTTAACCAAAGATTCTTCATTGTCTTTCAGGCGGCCATTTAGAAATCCGCATCACACAACCTCGGCTGTGGCTATGGTTGGCGGAGGAACTTGGCCAAAACCGGGAGAAATAAGTTTGGCTCATCGGGGCGTGTTGTTTTTGGATGAATTTCCGGAATTTCCCAGAAATGTGCTGGAGAGTTTGCGTCAACCGCTTGAAGACGGACAAGTTACCATTTCGCGGGCTTCCGGTTCCGTCTCTTTGCCGGCTAAATTTATGCTTGTGGCGGCGATGAACCCTTGTCCTTGCGGAAACTATGGCGATTCGGTTAATGCTTGCATTTGCCCGATGACTGCGGTTATGAATTACCGCAAGAAGATCTCCGGCCCGCTAATTGATAGAATAGATATTCAGGTTATGGTTCCGAGAGAAACGGTTTCTTCCGAAGAAAATGGCACTCTGCCTGAAAAAGTTGAGGAAATTAAGAAAAACATAACGTTAGCCAGACAAATTCAGGCGGAAAGATTTAAAAATTTGCCAATTTTTTGCAATGCGGAAATAAACCACAAGAATATAGACAAGTGTTGCAAATTAGAGAAAAGTGCGGAGAGCCTCCTAAGACACGCTATAAACGCGAAAGGCCTCTCTCTGCGGTCTTACCATAAAATTAAGAAAATCTCTCGCACAATCGCAGATTTAGAGCAATCAGAGCCAATTCAACAGCACCATGTCGCCGAAGCCCTCTCTTTGCGCATCAATGAAAAAATAACGGAGTTGTTTTGAACAAAAGCATATAATTTAGTCAAGGGTAAGCGGAGCGAATCTGCGGCTGACCCGAAGCGCATGTTTGTTAGTGGGATTGCCGAAAGGTGCTAGGCGAGCGACTGTTCCATGCGAAACTGAAAAACCCCAACTGGATTTTTTAATGTTTTGCAAGAGGATTGTGGGCGCCGTGGACTTCAAAATGAAGGTGGCATCCGGTAGAGCGTCCGGTGGTTCCCATGAGCATGATTAACTGTCCCCTGGTAACACTTTGACCGACAGAAACTAGAAGTTTGCTTGAGTGAGAGTAAAGAGTTTCCGTGCCGTTTGAATGGGCAATTTTGATAAATTTACCGAATCCCCCATTCCAACCGCTAGCGTCTGCTGTGGTAACTTGTCCATCGGCGGCGGCATAAATTGGCGTTCCGCAGGAGTTGGCTATATCCACACCGTTTCTGCCGTGTATTCTTCCCCAATTATATCCGATGGCGGGAAGCATGAATAAATCGTCCAAGTTTGGCAGATAAGAAAAGCGTTTATTGCTTGACAAGGCGCTTGTGGCAATAGAACCGGAGCGTGGAGTGGAAATACTTATTTTGCCATCAGGAACGATAATTTCGTCATCAACCTGAAGCTGGCCGCTTTGCGGTAGGCTGTTAAAAGCGATTATTTTGGCTTCTTCAACTCCATATTTCTTGGCAATTGTCGGCAAAGTATCTCCCTTTTTGATTTTGTGGATGACTCCCGATACCGGCGGGATGCGTAGAACTTGGCCGGGATTAATGTTGCCTACTCCTTTCAAATTATTAGCCCAAATCAAGGAATTTACGCTAACGCCGTAATCCGAAGCGATAAAAGAAAGAGTATCTCCGGGCTGAACGGTGTAATCAACGACTTGATTGCGCCGGACACCAATATCATCCAGATAATCAGCGTTTGGCGGGTTGTAAGAAACAAAAGAGTTGTCATTGACGCTGGTTGGATTTATTTCCGCCTCCGGTCCCCCTTGCCCCTGATTTTGCGACTCTACTTCGGCTAGCGTAAGACTGCTCGCATTTGCCAATTGGCTCTGCGACCCCTCCAGAGAAAGAAATGAATCGGCGGTTTCTTCAATATAATTCTTGACGACATTGTTGAAAAAACTGGCCTGCCCTTCGCCGGAGGAACCGCGAAACACTAACACCGAAATTGACAAAAAGATCATAAGATAAAAACTAAAACGCTCGCCTCTGACGAGTTTGTTTATTTTTGAGCCAATCGAACTATCACATCCCCTCTTCCAAAAAGAAGAAATTTTTATGTTGAAGATGGTGCTAATAGGATTTGATTAAAGACTTGCGAGCTGATTTTAGGCCATATAAATAGCCCAGCTTCTCCCAAAAAGGCAAAAATCCTCTTAAAGAGAATTCAGGTAGAATTCTAGCACTTTCGTGGAAAAGACGCAACCATTTGTATCCACAGGGACTTGATGCTAGATTAAGCACTAAGGAATTCCTAATTTCTAAATAAAGATGAATCGTTCCGATCTTGGCTACTTTGCCGAACACTATGTCGCACAATATCTGGAGGCGAAGGGATATGAAATCATGGACCTAAATTTCCGGAAACCGTGGGGAGAGATTGATATTGTGGCTCAAAAAGAGGGGATTTTGGTTTTTGTGGAAGTGAAAGCCAGCAAACAAGCGACAGTCGGCTTTGAGCCGGAGTTGAGGGCGGGGAGCGATAAAATGCGCAAAGTTGTCCGCACCGCCCGCACCTATCTTGCTTACCGTAAATATCCGCCGGACAAGGAGTGGCAGGTTGATATTGTCTCACTGACGTTTGATAAAGATAGGGGAGTGGCCCAAATCAAGCATTTCAAGAATGTGGAAGTGTGATTTTTGGGCTGTTTTGCGGGGTTTTTGGGACTATTGACTGGGGGCTTGTTTCTTGGTATAATAACAGATAACAATAGGCATTCGCTTTGGGCGCCTGTTGAGTACTCAACAATTGAATTTTTTGGGTCCAGTCGACGGGCTGGGCTTGAGGAGGATCCCATGTTTGAAAAGACAAGGACCGCGGTCCTCCTCGTTCTTGCCGTGCTGGTTTTTTCAGCACCCGCAGGGGCGGGGATGTTGGACATTGCGTCCAACAACCACCATGACCGGTACGGTGGTTATCGGCAGTACCGGCAACCCTACGGCTATGGCCAGCCGAGTATTTTAGACGAATGCTCGGCGGCTTTGGCTGATATTCCCTCAAAAGGGGAAAGGATAGCCAAAGCGGGAGTTGACGGCTTATCCGTCGGGTTCCTGACCAAAGGCCTGACGAAATCGGGCCGATGGGCGGCAGTTGCCGGCGGTTCTACCGCTCTCGTGGAAAGCATCATTATGCTGAAACGGGACGGAAACCGTCGCAAAGAGTTGCAAGCGGCATGCCTGCAACTCATGCGCGAGCAAGTCGCTCGCGAGCAACAAACCGAACCGGAACCGGACCGCCGCGAGGCGGACCGAGAACGGGAAACCGAAAGGGAGTACCGTGAAGCCGAACCGGAATCAGAAATGATTTCGGTGAGGTTTCGAAACCGATTCGTGAAGAAGGAAGTTACCGTCGTTATTCTTGGCGGGAACGCTCCTTCTCCGGTGACCTTGTCACCGGGCGAGTCAATAATCATCAGTGTGCCTCAAGGGAGTGGAGTAGAGGCACACTATGTCATGACGATAGGTCATGACAAAAACGGAACATCCATTGATGTTCCGACAGTTTTGAAACCGGGTTTCGGAATATACTGGGTCAATGACCAGTATGAAATCCGCAATCCGTATACGGAAGGAGGCAAAAATGACGATAAGAATTAGTCCGGTCGTTCTATTTTTGGTGGCGCTTGTCGCCGCCATTGTTCTAGATGTCTTATTTGTGCCGGCTCGGCTGGCGGCAGCTCTTTTGTGGGTGGTAATCCCAGCGTTTACGCTGGGTCTGCTCATCCACCTATGGATGAGGCCAGCGCCGACCTTGGCGCCGGGAACAACGGTAAGCTCCGCGGTTACCGTTCCGTATGTAAGCGGAGCGGTAACGCACAAGGTCCCGATACCCGGGACCAATCAAGAATTTTTGTTCCGGCCGCCAACGAACGACCGTTGGCATCTGGGACGAAACATGGGCTACGGAATTTTAGTAGCCCTGACTGTTCTGTCCCTGGTGGGGGGTATGGTGCATCTTGTTGATGTTTACTATGCTACTCCCGCCACCACGGCCACGGGGGAGCAACCGGCTCCCTTGCCACAACCCCAGCCAGCGGTTGCCGCAGGCCAGCATGATGGTGACACCGTCACCATCAACCAGCTGAAGCAGGATATTCAAATCCTGCAACAGCGGGTAAACCGTCCGTCCTCGGCGCCACCACATCCTCTAGTCGCAATTAATGTGACGGGGGGAACGGTGAAGGTGGCTCCGTCGACCCAGCTAGCGGTCAAGCCGGCCGAGACCAAGCCGGTTACCGCTAACCCGTGGTTGCTCCCCGAAAACCAGTAGGGGAGCAACCACAACCACCCTGTCCTATACAATTGGCATATGCCAATTGTATAGGACACACTTTCGGAGCCAAGGAGGATAAAAATGTGGCTCCACGCACGCTTAAATAAAGCGTGCTTTCTTTTTCCAGCATTAACTTTAAATCTGCTATGCCTAAAATTGTCGTTAAAATAGATAACACAACCATACTTCCGTGAAATATAAATCGTAGCAAAGGATTATGGCATAGCTTTAAGACAATTTGTATTCAAAGTTAGTGCTGGATTTTGCCCAAATTTTGTTTCCCATTTGCTTTAAGCGCCATCCTTGATTTATTGTAGCAGCACCTGTCCCCCACTTTCAGCAATTGCTGAAAGTGGGGGACAGGTGCTATTATGTTATTAATGTGCTAAATATTTGTTAAATAACGGTTTCGCTTATGTCACGATCTAATATAAAAAATTCGTTTTCTTACAAATTATTAAAAGCTATAGCTGTTGGCGGAATGGTGATGGTGGCCGCTGGCAATCCATATTTCGGTTTGGGCGCTTTTAAGGCCATAAGAAAAGAGCTTAAACGAAAAAAGTGGCGACAATTTTATAAAGAACTTTGGAAATTAAAGCATCTTAAGAGGGTTAATGTTTCTTCAAGCCCGGACGGAACTTACGCGGTAGAAATTGCCCAAATGGGCAAGAGTACACTTATAAAGTATGACCTAGATAATTTATCCATAAAGCCCATGCATAATTGGGACGGTTATTGGAGGCTTTTCTTTTTTGATATACCAGCTGATAAAAAAGGGAGACATTCGCTGTTGGCTAAGTTAAGGGAATTGGGTTTTGTTAAAGTGCAGAAAAGCTTATGGGCACATCCGTTTGAGTGTAGGGAAGAGCTTGCCGTAATATCAAAAGCATTTGAGGTAGAACCCTATGTGAAACATTGTTTAGCGTACGACTTTGACACTGATTGGAAACTTATAAAAGATTTTGAGAGAATAAATGGAATAAAACTTAAAGATCGAAATTAGTTTGCGAGGTGTCCCCTACTTTCAGCAATTGCTGAAAGTAGGGGACAGAGATATTAACTAATAAAAACAGAGATAATAACTAATAAAAGTTGGTTAAGGAGGATCGCTGGAAATAGTGAATTATGCTTATGAAAATTTTATCTAAAAGTCCGAGCCAAACCGAAGAAATCGGGGCAAAATTAGCTCTTCAGCGGACTCAAGGCAAATTTCAACAAAAACAAGCCATTATAATCGCTTTGGAAGGAGAGCTGGGGGCGGGCAAGACGGTATTTGTAAAGGGTTTCGCGGCGGCGCTGGGCGTCAAAAAGGGGATTCGTAGCCCCACTTTTAATCTGATGAAACGCTACCCCATCAAAGCCATAGGCCATAGGCCATTAGCCATAAGCTATTTGTATCATCTTGATTGTTACCGATTGAATAGCGGAAAAGAGTTGGAAGCGCTAGGATTTAAAGAAATTGTATCTGACCCGCGCAACATTATTCTGATAGAATGGGCGGAGAGGGTAAAGGATGCCTTACCGAGAAAATATGTCAAAGTACACATTGACCATGTTGACGAAACAACAAGAAAGCTGCAAATTTTTAATTTTCAATTTTAAATTTTCAATCAATTTTCAATTATTTAATTTTCAAATCTTGTTTGGAAATTGGAAATTGGAACTTGGAAATTCAAAATGAGAAAGCTCATTTTGGTCGATTCCAACGCCTTGGTGCATCGGGCTTTTCACGCTCTGCCGCCGATGAATTCACCCAAGGGCCTGCCGACCAACGCCGTCTATGGTTTTACTGCGGTATTTTTGAAGATGCTCAAGGATATAAAGCCGGATTATATCGCGGCGACTTTTGATTTGGCGGCGCCGACTTTCCGCCACGAAGAATTTGAAGAATACAAGGCCCATCGCATGAAAGCGCCCGACGAGCTTTATATTCAAGTCCAGCCGATTAAAGAACTGCTAATGGCCTTTGGCGTGCCGATTTACGAAAGGGCGGGTTATGAGGCGGACGACCTCATCGGTTCTCTGGCGGAAAAAGCTAAAAAATCCGAAGACCTGCAGGTTATAATTGTAACCGGCGATCTGGACACCCTGCAGTTGGTTGATGGCGATAAGGTGGTGGTTTTTACTTTGCGCAAGGGCATTACCGATACGATTACCTATGACGAAAAAGAGGTTAAAAAGCGCTATGGATTTTTGCCGGAGCGGGTAACGGATTATAAGGGCCTCAGGGGCGATCCGTCGGATAATATCCCGGGGGTAAAAGGCGTAGGGGAAACGACGGCGACAACACTGATAAAAAAATATGGCACGATTGAAAAGCTGTACGAAGAAATAGAGCGAAAAGCGAAAAGCGAAAAGCGAAAAGCGACAGTTAAAAAACCAAAAGAAATAAATATACTGCCGGAAAAACTCGTAGAAAAATTGCTGGCCGACAAAGATATGGCATTTTTCTCTAAGAAACTGGCGACAATCGTGCGGACAGTTGAGGTTGACTTTGATTTGGACAAAACCGATTGGCGTAAAAACCTTAACCGCGAAGCGCTGGAGAAAATTCTGCGCGACTTGGGTTTTTATTCACTGGTGAAGCGTCTGGATGAGTCATTGGGCCAGAATCCGTCTAAACCCGAACAGCTTTCGGTTTTTGCGGATGAAGCAATAAAACCGGCGGTGGAGATGGTTGAAATCGCCGACCCTGGCAAATTGCCCCCCGCCGGCGAGCTTGCCATTTGTCTTGGCGATGATTTTGCCAGCTTTGCTTCCAACCCCGACAGGGTTTACAAAATTAGATTACAGGGACGGAAAATAAGCGACACAATTCTAACCAAAACCCGTCTTATCGGCCATGATCTTAAATATCTTAATCGCCGGGCATTTCAAGAAAATTTTGAAATTAAAAACGAGGTTTTTGACACCAAAATTGCCGCTTATCTGATTAACCCCGATGGGCGCGACTATGATTTTTACAAGGTATTTTACGCCGAACTGGGTTATTCGGCCGATGAAAATCCAGTTTTACGGCCCGCCTACGCCTTGCGGCTTCGGCAGGTACAATGGGAAAAACTCAAATCCAACAATCTGATAAAGGTCTTTGAAGATATTGAGATGCCATTGATAAAAGTGTTGGCGTGGATGGAACTTAACGGCATCAAAGTGGATGTTCGTGTGCTTAATGACTTGCAGAAACTTTGCGCTAAAGAGCTGGCCCAGCTGAAAAAACAAATCCATATTCTGGCCGGCGATGAGTTCAATATTAACTCCCCTCAACAGCTGGGCGAGATATTGTTCACGAAACTGGCTTTGAAAGGACGGGTGCGCAAGACGGGCAAAGGGGTGCCCTCAACCGCCGCTCCGGAACTGGAAAAGATTCGTGACGAACACCCGATCATCCCACTTGTTCTTGACTATCGCGAGCTTCAAAAGCTCAAGACCGCATACATTGAACCCTTCCCCGAGTTGATAAGTAAGAAAGACGGGCGTATTCATACGACTTACAATCAAACCGGCACCGGCACGGGGCGCCTTGCTTCGCAAGATCCCAATTTGCAGAATATTCCCACCCGCACCGAGCTAGGGCAGGAGTTTCGCAAGGCGTTCGTTGCCGGAAAAGGCAATCAACTACTCTCTTTTGACTATTCGCAAATTGAACTGCGCATTGTCGCGCATTTGGCGCATGACGAGAAAATGATCGCTGCTTTCAAGCGCGGCGAGGACATCCACACCCGCACCGCTTCGGAGGTCTTTGGGGTTTTGCCGGAAAAAGTAACCAAAGAAATGCGCCGCCAGGCCAAGGTTTTGAATTTCGGCATTATCTACGGCATGGGTGTTTTGGGTTTCGCGCGCTCGGCGGGAGTAGATCGCAACCGGGCGCGCGAATTCATTGACCGCTATTTTCGCGAGTTTGAAGGCGTGGCGCGCTATATGGCCGAAACCAAAAAACTGGCCGACCGGAATGAATATGTTCAGACGCTTTTCGGCCGGAGACGGCTTCTGCCGGAAATTCACTCGCAAATGCCCCAGCTTCGCGCCCAAGCCGAACGCATGGCCGTCAATCATCCGGTGCAGGGAACGGCGGCTGACTTGATTAAAATGGCCATGATTACCGTGGATAAATATCTTCAGGGTTCGACATTGAAGAAAGAAAAGATTAAAATGTTACTGCAAGTTCATGACGAGCTTGTTTTTGAAGTGAATTCCGGTTTTGTCGCCCAAGTCGCCCCCAAGATAAAAGAAATCATGGGGGGAGTTTATAAACTTGATATCCCGCTTGTAATTGATGTAAAAGTGGGGGAGAATTGGGCAGAGATGAAGAAATTGTGAGAGCGGGACGGAGCTGTTATGAAGACGACATTGGCTGGCTTTTTAACAACGAAACTGTATTTAAGGAAGCAAGAATCCAAGAGCCCCCTTATTGCGGTTACGGATAAATTGCGGCTTGGACTTGAAATTAAGAATATCAACGAGATTTTGGAAAAATTTTTGAAACTCTTTGACGATACCAGCGGCCGGGATTTTACGTCCGAGGAACAAAAAACCGCCAACAAACTGCGCGAAGAACTCAATGAGATCGGCCTGCAGATGGTTGATGCAAAAGTTTTCCATACCAAAGAAGGCAACCGTGAAATGGAAATTATTTTTTACGATTATCTGGGCTTGCCCAACTAACAGGAGTGAATGATGTCACATGGACGGACGGTTGATGATTTGACCGAAGAGGAGAAGGAACGCGCCAAACTTTCGGCAGTTCGTTTTAAAGAATTGTTGGAGATCGCATTTAATGTGGATGCGCGCCACAACAAAGCCGAGATGGCTACGGCGCTAAGCGTTCGTAAGGAACTGGAAGAAATGGGTTTTACAATAACGTGGAGCGCCAACATGCCTATGGGTTACCATGGAGATTACAGAATCGAAATTGACATTGTGCTATGGTTGCCCAAAATGGTGCAGTAACCGGCCAATTGACGAAATGGCCGGTTTTTTAAATAATTGCCAACATGCCAGAGCTTCCTGAAGTACAAACTACCGTCAACTTTCTTCGCAATAAAATAATCGGCCTGAAAATCGTGGATTTTTGGGCGGATAAAGAAAAACCGATTCGCCAAGCCGGTGGGGCCGCTAAGTTTAAAAAAATGGTGGTTGGCGCAAAGATTAAAAGTGTCTGGCGCCGCGCCAAGTATATCGTCGTTGATTTGGAGGGGCCGTATACAATCTTTATCCACCAGAAGATATCGGGTCATTTGCTGTATGGAAAATGGCAACAATTGACAGTTGACAACAAACATTTGACAGACAGATACGGTCAAAGGTCTGACGAAGAATGGATAAGCAAAGAAGGGGGGCCATTAAAAAATGATAGGAAAAACCAGTATATCCGCTTAATTTTCTTTCTTTCAAACGGCTACCAGCTGGCGCTGTCGGATTTGAGGCGGTTTGGGCGGGTAATTTTAGTAAAAGACGATAAACTTACTGATGTCAAAGAGCTGAAGGGTTTGGGGCCGGAGCCGTTTGACCTGTCCCTGCTTCAATTTAAAAAACTTTTCAGAAAATCCTTCGGCGGAGCTCGGGACAAACGGGGCAAGTTGAAGCCGGTGCTTATGGACCAGACATTCGTCGCGGGTATCGGCAACATATACGCCGATGAGATATTATGGGAAGCGGGACTGCATCCGTTGTCCCGCGTGGAGCATCTTTTGACTTACGAGATTGAAAAAATATACAGGGCGATGATTAAAATTTTGAAAAAAGCGGTTGAATTGCGGGGTTCAAGCATGGACGACTACCGTTTGCCGTCAGGTGAAATGGGCAGAGCCCAGCTTTACCATAGGGCCTACCAGAAAACTGGCGACAAGTGCGCCAAGCATGACGGCGGCGTAATTGAACGAATCAAAATCGGGCAAAGATCAGCGCACTTTTGTCCAAAACATCAAGTATTGAAGTAACTAGTTCGTATTGTTATTGACCTTTATTTTTCGGGGTGATACATTAGAACTATGGCAGAAATTACTAAAGAATATTTTGATAAGTCGCTTAAAAACCTTGCTACCAAGGGTGATTTGGATAATCTTGCCACCAAGGATGACTTAGTTCAGCTTGAGCAAAATTTAAAGAATCATGTTGAAAAAGAAATTTTTAATCTTGCGGAGGTAAATGCCAAGAGCTTTGAGCGTATTGAGAGAAAACTTGAACAGCGGGAAGAACGGGTTGATCGTCTAGAACATGATGTCAAAATGATTAATCAAGTCCTCTCCACCTTCAAATTCATTCCATAAGAGAAAAGCCGCCCCACGGTGGCTGAAGCCACTCGCCTACGGCGAGGGCGTTCTCTAATGGGATTCATGAGATAGAATGAGTGCTAGTTTCACCAAAACGGCTCATTGTATGAGCCGTTTTGGTTCAAAGTAAATATATTTTGTTCAGTTTTGACACTGCACGATGCTTGGCGGAACCAATCATAAACGCCCGATAAGTGTGCGATTGACAGCGATTTTTAATTGCGGGATAATCCTCGCATTAGTTAGGTTCCAGCAACTTAACAATTTACCAGTTATAGGAGAAGGATATGAAGAGGTTATTTTTGGTTGCCGTATGCTTTTTTGTATTTTTGGCCGCTAATGCGGCTATGGCCGACGACTATCTGATTACGGGAGTCATCGCCACGGAACAGAATGGAGAGCAAACCATTATTCCCCGCGCAGTTACTATGAGCGAACAAGAAATGTTTCGGCAGATGATGGCCGATCCGCTTGGGTTGATATTGCCCCAACAACAGGCATATCTGGACAGTTTGCCATCCGAATATGTGATAATTCCCAAAGAGGGGTATTCTTTTGAAGAAGTTGCTGGGTTTCTTGCGGCGCTTGGCGTAAAAGATGTTGTTCCGGCTTCAATCGGCGATATTCCCATGTTCAGCGGAGCAATCTTGGTGAAAACTGACAACGTTATCGCCGACAGAATCAACCGAGAGCCGTGGATTAAAAACTTTTACAGGAACAATCTGGTTTTTCTTGACGGGGACATGGCCGGTTTTACGGAAAAATATGCCGGTCCCGATAATCCCGATACCTTGACCGCGCGGGGAAACCGAAAAGTTGTCGTAGGGGTAGTTGATACCGGCGTGTCCAAAAAAATGCGCGGCGCCAATTACGCTCCCGGCCCGGAATCAACCCGTTTTGCGACATTCATCCAGCCCGACCGCGTCAAGCATAACTTTAAATTCAAACTGCGGGCGGGGGAGCGGTATATCAACTACACCGTTTTCTGGCCGGGTGTGTTCGGTTCATTTCCCCAGTCGGATGTGGATATTGACCTTTATTTAAAGGACTCCCACGACCGGATCGTCATCAGAGCAAAAAACCGCGGCAGCGTGCCGCCTTCGGAAAGAATTGAATATGATGCCGGATTGTCCGACAAGGACAGGACATTCACGGCTGAAATGAGAATCGTCTCTTGGGGCAATTCGCCGGTTTTCAACTATCCCGCATTTGGCGTGCCCATGTGGGCGAACAAGATAACCATGCGGACGGAAGTGGCCAGCCATCCCCGCAACATTGAAGTAATGCTCGGAGATGAGATTCACCAGCAACCGCCCGACGGCTTTCCGTCTTGGAACAACACTTGGAAGGTCGGATACTTTACTCTTCGAGGCAAGCGTTATCAAGTGACAGCTAGCGATATGTATGACCGGACGCAATGCGCCGGACCGCCGGAGTATGACCAATACAAGCAGTACATTTTCGTCGGAGTTGGAGACGGATTTTCAATCAGAGACATGGATACAAATACCGAGGTTACCAAGGGTGTCGGCGAGTGCGTTGATACACCCTATGGAAAAATGTATCAACCGCCGCAATTTAATCTTGGCGGAGCAACCTATCAGCTAAACTATCTTTTTAACGTTTCTTACGAACTCTACCTGCGTTTCGGTTCCATAATTACGCCCCAGCAAACGCTGCTGGGAAATGATGTCATTTCTTTCACCAAAGTTTCATGGAATTCCGGTGTTTTCGGACCGGCCGATACTACTTACGACTTTCTTGGTCACGGCACCGGTGTGGCAGGTATTGTTGTCGATAAAAGTTACGGCTCGGCAAAGATATATAACGCCAAGGCGTTCGGAAGCAGTTATTTGGTCTATGGCGTGTGTTCAAGCAACAGTGTCTGGACTTATTGCGTGCAGGGCGTTGCCGCTTCCACGGTTGATATTATCAACGCCCTTCACGGTGCCGTTGACCACGGAGCAAAAGTCATTAACGCAAGTTTCAGCGCCCATTACTCTCTGCCGATAAGATGTTCAGACCTTTTAATGAGCCAGTATATCCAATCATTGGTTGATAGCGGGGTGGTAGTGGTTGCTTCCGCGGGAAATTATGGGACTTCCAGTCCAATGGGAGCTCCCGCCTGTATACCCGATGTGATTACCGTGGGCGCGGTTGCTACTAGCGACCTTAACCATGTGACGGATTACTCGCAAAGAGGGTCGACGCTTGAAGGCGTCATGAAACCAGATGTGGTTGCCGAAGGAGGGGATGACCCCGCCGTTACATTGGTATGGGAGCACATCGCCAATTTGAGCGCCAACGGGAAACTGGTTTGTCGGTCAAAGCAGGAATGGTCTCGGTTTGGCGTGACAGACCTTGTTTCGCCCAAGCTACACAAAATGTCGGGGACAAGCTTCTCCGCTCCCGAGGTTTCGGCGCTGGTCGCGCGGATGCTCGCCAAAAACCGGCATCTTACTCCGGCGCAGATTAAAGAGATTATCATGTCCACAACCGATGACTTGGGTTACCCGCTTGAGGTCCAAGGCGCCGGCCGAATCAATCCCGATGCCGCTCTTGCGGCCACTCCCGATCCATAATAGCCCCTAACAGTTATTTCGTCTTTTTCGTGACTAGCTTGTCCCCGTACTCATGCGTGAGTATGAGGCAAGCTGGCCGCTTTTTTGTTACTTACATCAGGCGTGATATAATAAACAGTATGAATAATGCCAAATTTCAACACGGCATCGCACCGATTATAATAGTACTGATTTTAACTGCCGCGGGGGCGGTACTTTGGCTTTATCAAAATAGTGGCATGGACGGCTGGAGTAAAATCGCGGGCGGGGGGAGGATTTTGTCATTTGCCGTTGAACCATCGCGCAAAGAGGGCGGGTGGACGCTATACACTTACGGGGCGAAGGCAATTTTCAAAGGCGAGAAACTGTTGAGCGTGGAACTACGCTACTCTCCGACTGGCGCAGGAGCAGGAAATGGGCAACCCGATGGCTATAAGCTAGGCAATATGGCGCGGCTTGAGCGATGCGCGGCAGGACAGGAGTGTTCGCCAGATATGCCGGACATGTGGTTTTATAACATGCCTAAAAATTTAACAGCCACCAACTTTTGGGCCGTTGCCAAAGACGCCCAAGGCAATACGCTAAAAAGCAATGACTTAGGGAATGTGGGATATGAGGAGTAACCTACAACCCACAATATAGAACATAAATCCAGTATTGCGACTGGTTTTTTGTTCTCTTTTGTGATTATCTGGGATAGATGTACCGGCTGAATCTCAACAAAATTTTAGTCATTTTGGGCGTGATAGCGGTAATTATGGTTGCCGTTTTTTTAACTTGGTTTTATAAGCGGGATATTACGATAAGCAACAAACAGGAAGCAAAGAAAAGCGTAATCACGGGTTTAGAATGCGAGAATGCCACCCGACGGCCGGTGGCGGTGATGCTGGCGGGGGACAAAGAGGCGCGGCCGCTTTCGGCTATATCGCAGGCGGACTTGGTCGTAGAAATGCTCGCGGCGCCCAATGGCATCACCCGTTTCATGGCTGTTTATCAGTGTGAAGAACCAAAGGAGATTGGCTCGGTGCGTTCGGCGCGAGACGGTTTTACCGACCTTGCCGGCAGTTTTGACGCAATTTTTGCTCATTGGGGCGGAGAGCGCGGCGCTTTGGAGCGACTTGACGGTCAGGTAATTGATAATATTGATGCCATGAAATATGAGGGCGCGACATACTATCGTAAAAAAGGCATCAGGCAACCGCATAACGGTTTTACCTCTTTTGAACTTTTGTGGGGCAAGGCCAAGGAACTTAAATACCGGTTAGACAATAAATTTGCCGGTTATCCCCACAAGGAAGGCGCCGGCGCCAAGAATCTGGCCAACTTGGTTGATAATATAAAAATAAATTATCCCGACCCGTTCGGTTCGGAGTGGAAATATGACACTAAAACAAACGACTACGCGCGTTACCGCGACGGCAAAAAAGAAACCGATGCCAGTGGCGGGGAGGTTCGCGCCGGCGTGGTTATAGTCATGAAAACAATTTCCGCGCCCCTTCGCGACCAGTATGTTGACGTGGAGGTTTACGGCGAGGGCGAAGCGCAGATATACCAAAACGAAATATCTATAAGTGGCAAATGGAAAAAAGACCGGACGAGTATTTCAAGCAAGCTGTATTTTTACGACTTCAGCGGCAAAGAGATAGAATTCGCCCCAGGCAAGATTTGGATTGAGATTGTAGCAATGTAAATTTCGCTTCCACCACCCCCCTGTCTCACCGGTGCGGATTACAGTAGGGCAAAATCTGCCTCGGCAGCTACGATTTTGGGTAAAAATGCAGGTGTCCCGTCATTAGCATTCTGACCCATTTTTACCACCCATCCGAAATCGCTTAACGCTGGATTCGCCAAGTAATTCTCAAAAGCCGTCGCAGGGCGGCCTTTGATTTTATAAACTATAAACTATAAACTAGAAACTAGAAACTTTTATTCATGCTCATCTTTCTCTACGGCCCTGACAAATACCGCTTGCGCGAGGGGTTGGGCCAAATTATCGTTAGTTACAAGAAAAAGCACTCCAGCGGAGTGAATATTTTTGACTTTGACTTCTCTGGGCGCGAGATGACGGCGGAAAAGCTAGCCGATACGGTTAAAAGCGTTGCCTTTTTTAACGAGGTCAAACTTGTTATCGCGAGGGATGTTTTCTCTGCGGGCGCGGCGCAACAAGTTGAGGAACTTATAAAAGAACAAAAACTGGGCGAATTAAGAGATGTCGTTTTGTTGGTTTGCGAAAACCAAGACGCCAAAGCGCTAGGGGCCAAAAACAAAAGTTTATTTAAATTATTGAGCGACAAAGCCAAGCCCGTTAAAGAGTACCTCTTCCTTTCCGGCGTTAAACTGGAACAATGGGTGAAAAGCCAATTTGCGGCGCGGGGTTGTTCCGCCGATACCGGCGCGGTGCGGCAACTTGTTAATTTGGCTGGCGAGGACAGCTGGGCTTTGACAAACGAAACAGACAAGCTAAGCAATTTCCGGCAAAACATCACCACTGCGGATGTCGCGCGGTTGGTTTCGGGCAAAGCAGAACAGAATATATTTGAATTTACCGATGCTTTGGCAAACAAACAAAAGGCAAAATCTTTTGAGATTCTTTTTAAAGAATTGTCCGGCGGCCGCGAGCCGCATTATATTTTTTCCATGATTGTTTACCAGTTCCGTAACCTGCTGGCGGTTAAAGATCTGGCCGAACGGGGGCTTAACTTATCGGCAATCCAGCAGAAACTAAAATTGCATCCGTTCGTGGCGCGAAAACTTGTCGCGGCATCCCAAAAGTTTTCGTTGCCTGACCTTAAAGCAAAATATCAAATGCTCTGCGGCTTGGACATCGCATTCAAAGAGGGGAGAGTCGACCTCACCGACTCCCTCTATAATTTTGTGCTGGCTTAATAAAAAGCTCCTGATGGGGTATCAGGAGTTGGTGTTTAGCACAATGTGGTCTTTTCCGTTAAAGGTGAAAAGTTTGCCTTTGTCGCCGAGGCGGGTTTCAAGATGGACCGAGCGTTTCCAGATCTTTTGGATATTCTCAATCGTGTCTTTGGCATATTCAATATCCATATCTACGCCTTCATGCTGGTGCAAAAGATAAAGCTCGCCACGGTTCTTGTAGTTGGAGTTTACAATGCGGATGATCGGCTGGCCGAAGTTTGTCAGCAAGAAAAGCAATTTTTGCTTGACGGCCTGAAAGTCGCGGTCGGAGATCTCGTACATGCCGGTTATCTCATTGAGTTTATGGGTAAAAAGCTTATGTTTTTCGCAGAATTCTTTGGTCAGGAAATTATCAATGAAAGTAATGTCGTTAGCGACGCGGCGGACATGAAAGATCTTTTGCCGCCCGATGCCCAAATGCAAATCCCAGTCTTTACGCTTTTGCATATCGTCGCATTCATTGTATTCCTTGCCAAAACGCCCCTTGTTCCAGCGTTCCTCAACATCACGGTAAAGCTCAACTCCAAGCTTATAGGGGTTGATGGTGCCCGGCATGGAGCCAAGCGTCCCCGAATGATGATCGGCATAATCAACCAGTTCGGAGTCACGCATGGCCTTTTCGGTCATAATGGTAGAGTGCCAATAGACGGCCCAGCCCTCGTTCATGATTTTGGTGGCCCGCTGGGGCGCGAAGTAGTAGGCCTCGTCTCGGATGATTGAAAGAATAACCTTCTGCCAGTTTCCAATAGGCGCGTTATCAATCAGGAACATCAGAATATCCTTTTCCGGATTGAGCGGGAACTTGTATTTCTTCTGCTCCTCTTCTTTCTTAAGCCGCGCCTCTTCTTCCTTCAGCGCCTCTTCTTTGTTAACAAAGCCACTCATATAATCCTTGGCCGGAAACCGGGTCGGTTGGATTTTCTCTTTTTCGCTCTCCTCATCCTCTTCCTTTTTATGTATGTCCGCAGTTTTGGAAACAGTTTGCGGCCGCTTGATAAAACAGGAATGAAAGTCAACGAGGTCGTCAATGGAAAGGCAGATATCCAGGAACTTCTCCACCTCTTCAAAACCGTACTTGTCAATGTATTGCCGGATGAGGGTGGCATGGTTGGCCATGCCGTCCATCATTTTTCTTGGAGTGGCGGAAAACCAATAATTATTCCTGAAAAAGTCAGTATGCCCGTAGACATGGGCGATCACGATTTTCTGGTCAACTAAAGCGTTATTCTTGAGCAGGTAGGCGTAGGAAGGGTCGTTGTTAATGACCATTTCGTATATCTTGTGCAGACCGTAAGCATAGGACTTTTTGAGGTGGTCATATTCCATGCCGAAGGTCCAATGCGGGTAGCGGGTGGGGAAGCCGCCAAAACTGGCGACTTCATTCATCTGCTCAAAATCCAAAACCTCAAAGATCGTTTCAAACGGGTCTAGGCCATATTCAATGGCGTAACCCTTTATTTCATCGCGGACTTGTTCCAGTTCAGGTGTCAGGTTCATTTTCCTTTCCCCAAAAATGTCTTGATGGAGTCCAAAATTTCATCTGTGCTGTTGATTTTGGAAATGGCCACATTCGGCTCTTTGCCGATTTCTGCTTCCATTTCCCCCATAAAATCTCCGCTGCCGTAAGCGCTTTTGACCTGTCCATAACAAAAAAGGTTTGCCACGGGCAGAAGTTCCGTTTCAATAATTACCAGCGAGTTAATGGTGTCATCATTGTCCCGATTATCTCCATCGGAGAAATGAAAAAGGTAAATGTTCCAGTCGTTGACGGGAAACTGTTCCTTGATCATTTGGCTGCAGAGCTTATAGGCCGAGGAGATCTTGGTCCCACCGCCCTCGCGGATATAAAAGAAAGTATCATGATCAACCTCTTTTGCCACGGCGTCATGGACAATGTATCGCAGTTCTATGTGGGCATATTGCGAGCGTAACCAGGTATCAATCCAGAAGGCTTCAAGACGCACAATCTCTTTTTGCTCCGTCCCCATTGAGCCGGAGATGTCCATCATATAGATAATAACGGCGTTGCTTTCAGGTACTTCAACAAGTTTCCATGTTCGGTAACGCTCGTCTTCCCGCACTGGAACAATGACCGGGTTCTCAAAATTATAGGTGCCCGAGGCAATCTGCCGCTTCAGGGCTTCTTTGTAGGTGCGCTTAAAATAGCGCAATGACTTTGGTCCGCTACGGGCGATGCTGGTATATTTTCCTTTTTCGCTGGAAATATTCTTTTTGCCGCGTGGCTGGATATTGGGCAATTCCAGTTCTTCACCCATCATTTGGGCCAGTTCTTCAAGAGAGATTTCAACTTCAAGGATGTGAGCGCCGGGCTGGTCGCCGGCTTTGCCGCTGCCTTGGGGACCGGCCGGGCCGAGCACCGTGCCGATATCGCCGTCACCTTGACCGACACCGCCGGTTTGGTTGGGGTCAAAACGAAAACGCGGCAGGTCAATGCGGGGAACGGGGATAGAAATTATTTGCTTGCCTTTCTTGCCGATGAGCTCGCTGTTAGTTATGTATTTCTTGAGCTCTTTTTTGATCTTGCCGTGAACGATCTGACGAAAACGCTGATGGTTTTTCTCAATGTTTAGAACCATATTTTATCCTGTTTTTAAAGTACAATTTCAAGCTTACTCAACAAAAATAGCGGTTTTCACCGCTAAATGCAAGTATGTTATTTTTTCTTATTGCTTTGCTGCCCCCGTTTGACATCACCACGGGCAAAGATGCTGGCGACAAAGTTGAGCACATCAGTGGCGCAGACATCGCAGTAGCCGTAGTTGGAAACCATTCGCTTTTTGACAATGTCTATCTTTTCCTGGGTTTCCTTGTCAACGACGCTGGAAACAAGACTGGAGAGCTTGATGGAGTCCTTCTGGTCTTCAAAAAGTTTCATTTCCAGAGCGCGATGCAGCCGCTCGTTGGACTTATAGTCAAAGATCTTGCCACTAACGGCCAGAGCGCCGATGTAGTTCATAACCTCGCGTCGGAAATCATCTTTGCGGTTATCAGGAACGTCAATTTTCTCTTCAATTGACCGCATTAGGCGTTCGCTCGGCTCTTCGTCACGGCCGGTATATTTGTTTTTTACCTTTTCGCCCTGGGTGTATGCTTTGATATTATCGATGTAGTTGCCACACAGGCGCTTGATCGCTTCTTCATCTACGGCAATGGCCCGCTGCACCTCGTTTTTCACTATTTCCTCATACTCCTCCTTAACCATGGCCAGCAGTTCCTTGTAACGCTTTCTCACTTCGTCAGTAGTAATGAGACTGTGATGTTTGAGGCCTTCTTCGACCTCATTCATAACCATGAACGGGTTGACGCAAACTTCGTTGATGTCACTGACCAGGGCATTGGATATCTTATCTTGAACATAGCGTGGGGAAATGCCAAACATACCCTCTTTTTTGGCTTCATTCTTGAGCTCTTTGATATTGTCGGCTGTAAATCCGGAAAGAGTTTTGCCGTTGTAAAGCTTCAGTTTTTGCATCAGTGTCAGCTGGTCGGTTTTGGGTTCTTCCAATCGTGTCAGCACTGCCCACATAGAGGTCACTTCCAGAGTATGCGGGGCAATGTGCTTGCCGCGGATCCTCTCAGGGTTATAGTCTTTCCTATAGATCTTGACTTCATCGTCTAATTGAGTGACATAGGGGATATCCACCTTCAATGTGCGGTCGCGCATGGCTTCCATGTATTCGTTGGACTGGAGTTTATTGTACTCCGGCCCGTTGGTGTGGGCAATGATGACCTCATCAATATCAGTCTGTGCAAATTTCTTGGGCTTGATGCTGTGTTCCTGCGAAGCGCCCAGAAGATCATAAAGAAATGCCACATCCAATTTGAGAACTTCAATGAACTCAATTATGCCGCGATTGGCAACATTGAATTCGCCGTCAAAGTTAAATGCCCGTGGATCGGAATCAGAACCATATTCGGCAATCTTGCGATAGTTGATGTCGCCGGTCAGTTCGGTGGAATCCTGATTTTTTTCATCCTTGGGCTGGAATGTGCCGATGCCAATACGGTCTTTTTCCGAAAGGATAAGGCGGCGAATCCTCGTATGCTCCATAACTTTCTGCCAGTCACCTTGATAGCGTTTCATCAGTTCCCGATAGATATAGCGGCATGACGGACAAAGGTCGCCTTCAATGTAAACGCATTCTTCTGATATGTGGTCTTTGTTGAAGTTTGTCAGCCACGTTTCGCGCAATTCTTCCGGAACAAGATGCAGGGGCTCCTCGTTCATGGGGCACCACTTGATATTAGGAATTTCGTTGTCCTTCGTTAGCTCCGTTATCCAGCCGAAATAATAAAGCGCGCCTTCATCGGTGCGGGAATATTCTTCCAGCCCGCGCTTTAACAGCCGGACAATAGTGCTTTTGGAACTGCCTACGGGGCCGTGCAGAAGAAGGATCCGCCTTTCAGGGCCATAGCGCTGGGCGGCAGACTTAAAGATATTGACCAGATTCATCAGCGGTCGCTCAAGGCCATAAACAGCGTCGTTTTTTGAGAATTCGGGACTGGAAAAAAAGTTATAGCGGATGAGTTTCTCTTTGCCATCACAAATCTCTTCGTAGCCGTGAGACATGATCATGTCATAAATGCGCCGGAATGCCGTTCGCGCCAGACGCGTATCCCCGGATAGTAAAGCTAGATATTCCGCAAAAGAACCTTCCCAATGGAGTTTTTGAAACCGTTTTGCATCCATTAGGCCGGTAAAATCAGACAGTTTGATTAAATTATCCATTAGTTCACCTTCCTTGATTTGATTGGTAAGGGGCGGTTAATTTACCACAGACTATATTAAAAACAGATAAGTGTCAAACTATTTTAAGTTGCTCAAATATAATTTTCGTGGTATAGCTTGGTAACTATATGTTTGACGATCTTCATATTGGCCGGGCCGGCGACCTGGCGGCAAAAGGAAAGCGGCGTGTATATCGGTTTCTGGAAATGGTGCCGGCCGTTTTGGCTTGGGCCACGCTGGCGGCGGTGGTATTTTTGTCTTTTACCGTGCCGGTGGCGATGGCCGTTTTTATAATTGTTTTTGATGTTTACTGGCTAGTGAAGACGATCTATCTTTCTTTGCATCTGCGTTCGGCCTATAGCCGTTTGCGCCGCAATCTAAAAATTAACTGGCTCGAGAAACTTAATCAGCTACAAGCTACCAGCTACAAGCTGCAAGTCGTTAAGTCTTGGCAGGACATTTACCACATTGTCTTTCTCCCGCTTTATAATGAAAGTTATGAAGTGGCGGCGTCGACAATAGAAGCGTTATTGCGAGCCAACTATCCCAAGACGCGGATGGTGGTGGCTCTATGCTGGGAAGAAAGAGGGGGAGATGCAACGCGCCAGATCGTCTCGGACATAGAAAAAGAATACGCGCGTCATTTTTTCAAATTTTTGTCTGTGATGCATCCGGCCAGCATCCTCGGCGAATTGGCCGGCAAAGGGGCGAATACCGCTTACGGCGGCCGGGCCGTGAAAGACAGGATCGTTGACCCGCTTAAGATTCCCTACGATCATATACTCGTTTCAAACTTTGACATTGACACGATTGCCCAACCGGAATATTTCGGCATTTTGACTTACGCTTTTCTGACGGCGCCGAATCCGCTTCATTCTTCCTATCAGCCGATCCCGCTATACGTTAATAACATCTGGGAGGCGCCTTCGTTTGCGCGGATCGTAGCTTTCTCGGCTACTTTCTGGCATTCATTAAATCAAGAGCGCCCGGAACGGCTGGCTACATTTTCATCGCATTCTATGCCGTGGCAGGCATTGGTTGATGTCGGTTTTTGGCAAAAAAATATGGTCTCGGAGGACTCGCGCATTTTCTGGCAGTGCTTTTTGCGCTACAACGGGAACTATCGCGTTACGCCTCTTTATTATCCGGTTTCAATGGACGCCAATGTCGCGCCGACCTTTTGGCGGACGATGAAGAATATCTATAAACAGCAAAGGCGCTGGGGATACGGAGTTGAGAATGTGCCGTATTTTCTGTTCGGATTTTTGAAAAACCGGCAGATCCCGCGCGCCAAAAAATGGCGTTTGGGTTTTATAACCGTGGAAGGATTCCATTCTTGGGCAACCAACGCAATAATACTTTTCATGCTTGGCTGGCTACCGGTAATTGTGGGAGGGCCGGCTTTTAATCAGACGGTGTTGTCGTTCAATCTGCCGCATATTACGCGGCTGGTTATGACATTTGCCATGTTCGGCTTGATTTCATCAGCCGTGCTATCAATTATGCTTTTACCGCCGCGGCCGCTTAAGTTCGGCAAACTCAAATATGTTTGGATGGCGCTGGAATGGATTTTGTTCCCTGTTTCCACGATATTTCTGGGGGCTTTGCCGGGACTGGAGGCGCAGACACGCTTAATGCTGGGTCGCTACATGGGCTTCTGGGCTACTCCGAAGAACAGAAGCACGGAATAAGAAGCACGAAGTAAAAATTACGAATTGACAGAAAAGAGTTAACAGACAGATTTTATGTTATAATTAGCTAAACTAAAAAATAATTGCATGACCACACCCGAAAGGATATCTCAAAAGTCAAAAATCGGAAACGAGATTCCTTTGACAGACAGGAATTTAATTCAGTCCGAGTTGATTAAGGAATTTTGCCGCATCATGGAAATCTCCGATCCGCAGGAAATGCAGGTCTGCGCTATAGATTGGATCGGTAAGTATGCTGACAATATTGACCAACTGGACACCCATTTAACCAAGGAGTATCTTCGGCTCGTTGAATCCGGCGCCAGTCAGGAGCTTCGCCTTAATGCCCTCAAAAAGATCCAGAACCAGCTTGCGGAGCTAGATAAGTTATATGGGTAAAACAGTCGTCTATCAAAAAACCGTCACAGTGGCGGTTTAGAACAAGTCCTCTTGTTTCTCTTTTGCATCCATCATCTGGATGTAGGTGTCAACAATTTTTCTTGAAATCGGAACCATGCGCTTTTCGGCTTCTTCTAGCGTTATGAGACCTTGATGTCTATCCAAAAGAACCCTACACACCTCCGGCTGATACAAGACCGAGGCCTTTTTGTAAGTGGCTTTGTCAAAAACAACTTTTTCCGGATCCTTGGGTTTTTCCTCCAGCGGCTCAAATCCGATAGATTCGGCCAATTTGTTGATTTTAGATTCCATACCGTAGCTCCTAACGGACTTAAATTATTATACCATATATTGATAAAAAGTAAACTCTTTGTCGGAATTAGCCCATTTTGCGTTTAACAACCTTTTGCCCCTCTGGCACAATCGGCTGGACCACTCTTATTCTTCCTCGCATAACCGCGTAAACTGATTTGATTTCCTTAACTGGCGCAAAGTAAGCTCGGTGCTTGTACAATTCATGCTTAAAGTCAGTTAGCCTTTGCTCAATCATTTTTATTTCATCTTTGGTTAACGCCGCCAGAGATTTAAAACTAGCGATTACATCTTCAAGGTGAGATTCTAAGATATATGCGCCCTGTTCCGCGGTTTTATTTTTTAATTCCAGTATCTGATAATAATCGGGGTTTTTCTCGAGCAGTTTAACTGCTTTTCGCAGAGCGACTTCGGAGTCGTTACATAGCCGTTCCCTATAAAATTCGGGCTTTTCTTCCTTGCGTAAAATGGTTTCTCCGGTCTCCTGGTCGGTTATCAGATAGTTAGCCAGCCAATCCTGATGGTTCGCGAGAATGATTTGCGGAGAATCATGTTCTCGGCCGGAAGATGTTTTAACCTGAATCAAGTCCAGATTCTCAATAATCGGCTGGTTTTCGGGGCCGCTGGCAGTCATTTCCAGAAGATCAATTTTCCATTTGGCATCCAAGTAGTCGTTCAGGAAAAAGAGGCGTCTTTGCCCCTCCTCCAACTTGATGTCGTGTCTTTCTTTAATATATTGAATCACGCTTTTGATGCCTTCGGCGGTGGGCAGATACTGGTCGGGATGTTCTTTGTTTTCAGATTCAAAACGGGCGACCATTTCGATAAATTTCCGCTCATGGCGGGAGTGTTCCCTGAAGTTGCGGTTAAAGTTATTAACGGCAGAGTCAACATCAGAATCCTTGAGGTCCAGACATGTTCTTAGTATTTCGTTTTCTATTTTGGCTAGTCCTGCCGACGAGCCGCTGTTGAACTTTTCGTAGATAAAGTCCAATACCCTGTTCATTTTAAATTCCCGTATTCGTTCTTGGGCGGCTTTCAGTTTTTCGTTATATTCTTGGCTAGAAAGATTCTCCTCGGTTTTCGGGAGGGGAGTTAGGGGCAGTCGCTCAAATCTCTCCTTGCCTTGGGGTGGCGGTTTTCTTTGTATTATCTCAAAAGATTTGGAACGCATAATCCCATTATGCCAATACGACTGATTTTTACAAATTTTTATTATTCAAAGTGAGTAATTTTTTGCATTTGAGCCAACTCATCTTTCAGAAGAGGATATTTTGAAAGCGACGGATTTTCTTTGAGCAACAGCCGCGCTTCAAGGCGCGCCTTCTTGATTAAATCAACATCGGCCAGCGAGGCCATGGCGAGATCGGGAAGGCCCGACTGCTTGACGCCGAAAAATTCTCCCGGGCCGCGAAAGAGCATGTCTTTTTCCGCCAGCTCAAACCCATCGTCGCATTCCGCCAGCGCCTCAAGGCGGCGGCTATGCTGTCCGTCTGACGCGAAAAGAAGGCAATGTGACTGATATTTATCGCGCCCGACGCGTCCGCGGAATTGGTGCAACTGGGCGAGGCCAAATCTTTCGGCTGATTCAATCACCATCACGCTGGCGTTGGGCACATCCACGCCGACTTCAATGACCGAAGTTGAGACAAGAATATCAATATAATCGGCCTCGTCCTTCGAAGCATTGGCGAAGGAGGACATAATTTGATTTTTTTCTTTTGCCTTCATACGGCCGTGGAGCATCGCCACGCGTAAATCAGGGAAAATTTCCTTTGAAAGTTTTTTATATTCTTCCTCCACCGCTTTGACTTCGGCCCATAATGCATCCATCTTCAGTTGTTTAACTGGTGACTTACGACTTACAACTGACAACTTTTGATTATTATTGGCTGTTGGCTGTTGGTTGTTGGCATTTTCAATCCTTGGACAAACAACAAAAATTTGGCGGCCTTTATTAACTTCACCGCGGATAAATTCATACGCTTTAGCAACTTCTTTCGGCGCGACAACTTTTGTTATAATTTTCTGCCGGTTTTTGGGCTTCTCTTTAATAATTGAAATATCCAAATCACCGTAGATAGTCAGGGCTAGCGTGCGAGGGATGGGGGTGGCAGTCATGCTTAAGAGATGAGGTACGCTCATCTCTTGCACGGACTCGCGCTGACTTTTTTCTGCGTTGGTCGACGTATCGTCTGCGTTTTGTCCGCGAACCAGCGCTTTGCGCTGGTTAACTCCGAACCGATGCTGTTCGTCCACCACGACCAGCGCCAGTTTGTTGAAAGCGACATCTTTCTGCAAAATGGCGTGTGTTCCGATGATTATATTAACTTCTCCGGCAGCAATTTTTTTCTTGAGCTGTGGTTTTTTAATTTCTTCGCCATTTAATTTTGCGGCTGATGCGGTCAGTAGAGCAATATTTATTTGTGATTTTTGATTTGATATTTGATTGGAAATCGGAAACCCGAAAAGTCCCGTTGGGGACCTCGGGTCGCCTTTACGGGATTGGAAATTGGGAATTAACGATGTAATCGTTTGATAATGCTGTTGAGCCAGCACCTCCGTCGGCGCCAGAAAAACCGTCTGGCATCCGGCCAGAGCGGCCTGATACGCCGCAATCAGCGCCACGACGGTCTTGCCGCTGCCGACATCTCCCTCCATCAGGCGGTTCATCGGATAGGAACGTTGGATGTCTTTTAAAATTTCCCAAGCGGCAATCTTTTGGTCTTTGGTCAATTCAAAGGGCAAAGAATTTATGAATTGCTTAACTGCTTCTTGCTGGAATGGAACAGATATTGATTTAAGCTGATTCATTTTGCGCCGTTCAAGTAACGACTTGAGCTGAAGCAATAGCAGGTCGTTGAACGCCAGACGCTTTCTGGCCACCTCGGCTTGACCGGGCTTGGCCGGATAATGAATGGTTTGAAGGGCGGTGTTCAGTTCTGCCAGCCCGTATCTGGCTCTCATATCTTCCGGCAAGGGATCAATTAGTTTTATGCTTTGCAATAAGGGCTTTATCAAAAAACGCAGATATTTTGAGGTAACGCCTTCCGTTTCAGGATAAATGGGCACAAGGCCGGAGGTGTGTTTGAGAGGTTGTGGGTCGTAGGTTGTCCCGACTCTGTCGTGGATCCTTGATCTTTCGATCGGGACAGGTTGTAGGTCCGAAGACCTGGTCTTCTCGTAGATGGGGCTGGCAAGGTGCAGGCCGATTTTACCTAATTTAGCGGTGCCGGCCAAGCTGACGAAAGTCCCTTCGGCAAGATTATTTTCAAGATATGGCTGGTTGAACCAGACGCATTTAATTGCTCCGGATTCGTCGCCGACGATAGCGGTGGTGACGGTTAACCGGCGGGGGAAGATGCGGCGAGTTGAGATTTTGATGACTTGTCCTTGGATATTTACTTTCTGGCCGGTTTCAACTTCGGCGATGGTCAGGTGTTCGGTGTAGTCTTCGTAACGGCTAGGGAGGTGCCAAAGCAAATCCTTGACGGTCTTGATACCCAAACGGTTAAGCCGCGATTTATTTCTCGGCCCGACGTGGGGAAGTTTTTCTATCGGCAAATTTAGTTCCACCATAGAAGGGCTATATTATACCACGGAAATTGCGTATATACCATGTTGGGCGAAAGCGCTGTGGCTTTTGCGTCGGTAAGCCATTTAAGATAAAATAAGAGTATGACCATATTTTCAATAAGTGAGGCGTTGAGGTTTGGGTGGCGGATTACCAAGAAAAATTTTGCCGTTATTGCCAAGATTATAATTGTTTCAGCATTGGTTTTTGTTGTGCCGTCGCTTCTGATGCAGATATTCAAATACTTTCCGTTTTTAAGCTTTCTTATTTCGGTAGTATCTTTATATCTGCAGTTGAGAATATCCATAGCTCTGCTACGGATTGCTATCCGTTTCGTTGACGGCCAGCCGGTCGCGTTGGATGATTTGTGGTTTGCGCCGTCATTCCGGCTCTTGAGCCGTTATGTCGTCGGCGCGGTCTTATTTTCCTTGATTGTTTTTGCTGGCAGTATTCTTCTGGTAATCCCGGGCATTATTTGGACGGTTAAATACCAATTCTTCGGCTATTTGATCGTGGACAAAGGCATGACGGCTTCGGACGCTCTCAAGAAAAGCGGACAAATGACCGCCGGGCTCAAGTGGCAATTGTTTTTGCTGGGTGTTATAATGTGGGTAGTTAACTTTTTGGGCGCCATGATCTTGGGCATCGGCCTTGTGGTCACGATTCCCGCGACCATGATCGCCCACGCTTATGTGTATAAAAAATTAGCGGAACATAATTAAATGAATATGCGTAACAACAATATTTATTATCTTATTGTGGCGGCAGTTATCGGACTGGTTGCCATTTTTTGGATTAAGATTCCGGCAGGGGAGAGAGTGGCGACGCCTACGCCTATTCCAACGGCGCCGGAAAATTTACTGGGCCGGCCCCTTTTGATAAAAGCCGGCAAGACTGTTGCCGTTGATTCGGGCAAGCTGGCAATTACTTTTGCCAATGTTCTTCAGGATAATCGTTGCCCGATAGATATTCGCTGCCTTGTAATTGGGCAAGCGACAATACAAATTAAGGCCTCGCAAAACGGCCGCGATCTCGGTTCGGTCAATCTGATAAGCGGTCCCGACAAAACATTAGCCAGCCGTAAAATCGGCGGTTATGCCATTACTCTTATAAAAGTTGACCCCCAGCCGGTCAGCACCAAAAAGCTGGAGTTCAAGGACTACACGATTACGGTGGTGGTGACGAAGTAGGCGCTAGGCATTAGGAAATTAGCATAAATAGGCCGAAAAACGGCCTATTTACTTTTGGTAGAAAATGTGGTATAATGGTAGGTAACTGGAGGTGAAAGAAACATGAAAAAGTTTTTCCACCCCGAAGTTGAGGTTTTGCGCCTCACTTTGAGGGTAGGGAATCAAGAGGTTATTTTAATTGAGGGGGCGGACGGCAGGCCGAAAATTACGGCTAGAGGAGGCGAAGCCGTGCCAGCGCTCCTAAAAGCGGCCATCCGCACTGCCGCGATCATTTTCCGGATGTGCAATCATCCGATGAAGAAAGATTCGCGGCAGGAGGAACTTTTTTGAGGGCCTTGTGCCCTCTTTTGTTTTTCCAGCGCTAACTTTGAATAAAATAAAAGCCCGTGAGGGCTTCATGTGAAATATGGCTTGAGGCGCTCTCCGAGTTTGGTTCGGTCGCAGAAAACACAATTATTGTCCCTCATTTTCAAATATCCCCGACAGATTAGCTGTTTAAATATTTAATGTCAACAAAATACCCCCCAGTAAGGGGGTATTTTGTATTGGTGTCCCCACGTGGAATCGAACCACGATCAGAAGATCCGCAATCTTCCGTTTTATCCATTAAACTATGGGGACATTTTTATATTTTCCGGGCTAAATGGTCAATCAAAGAGATATCATGTTCTTCCTCGGGGAGGAATTGTAGCATTAAATTGCGGACTTGGCGAGGGTCTTGATCGCCCAAAGGGAGTTTGACATAAGGGTGATACCATTTGGCTGTTCTGACGCTTAGCTCTTTGGAATCATCGGCATGGTGGTGAATATGGAAAGAATGCAAGTCCTTAAATCTGTGGTGATAATCATCCATGAAAATGCCGGCCTGATTGACGGTTATTTGGGCAGTGGTCGGTTTGCGGCTGGCATTAAGAAGCATTGTGCCGGCGGAAAGGGCGAATAAAATCGGCAAAAGGATGTCGCCTTGAACAAAGAAGAGCAAAATTGCGATGCCGAAAAGGGCGGCGATAAAAATAGTGAAATGCTTTTTGGGAGAATTACGGTAGACTACTGGCGCTTGCCAAGTTAAAGTAGCGGGCAGATTGTTTCGCGTTTCAAGGAGATACTGAATCAGAGGATTTGGAGCCGGTTTAACCGGCTCGGCGGGGGATGGCGGCGCTGGCGGCTGAACGGGAGCGGGTTGCGGCGCAGACTCTTCTTTTTTCCTTAGGTTGATAACCTTATTCATTACTCAAATCTTACCAAATCTTAAATGAGCCTACAATGCTAGACGCTTTTTGCTTTTTTGCTAGTATTCTATCAGCTATCTAATTTCTAATGGCTATGGATTATTTGCGCGATTCAATTTTGGCCACACTGGCCTACTATGATATTTTTGATTTTCCGCTTACGCTTTTGGAGTTGCATAAATATCTTATCAACCCGGGCCGAGTGGCGAAGCTAACTATGGAAGGCGTTGGTGAAATAAAACTTGCGGATATCCAAAGCGAACTGGAATATTTGGCTGAAAGCGGGCGGGTTCAAACCAAAAACGGATTTTATTTCTTGCTATCGGGGAGAGCTCTTTTTGGCACGCGAATCATTCGGGAGAAAATATTCGCCCAAAAGCGGTCAATGCTTGTTAATCTGTGCAGATATTTTGCGTTTGTGCCTTATATCAGAGGTATTTGGGTAAGCGGGTCAATGGCCACGGCCAATACGACTGCGGATAGCGACTTTGACCTGATGGTGGTCGCGCGGGCCGGCCGGCTTTATACGGCGCGAATGCTCCTTTCGTTGACGGCTTCGGTTTTAAGGTCGCGCCGCAAGCGATACGAAGAATCGGCGCCGGACAAATTTTGTTTCAATCACTATCTTGCCGATAACGCGCTTGAGATAAGGCACCGCAGTCTCTATACCGCCCAAGCTTACATTAATCTCAAGCCGTTGATTAATCGGGAAAACCTGTCGGATAAGTTTTTTAGCGCTAACTCTTGGCTTTATAAATTTGTTATACACGGCGCGGCGGGAGACATTCTGACCCGGGGATTGAAGCCAAGCCACCTTGCCGAGCTTATTGCAAAAACGGGAGAGCGTGTCTTGGGTGGTTTCTTGGGTGACATGCTGGAACATGTTTTTAAGAAATACCAGCAGAAAAGAATAAAAGAAAACCCCATGACTTATGAAACGGGCGGAAGGGTGGTTTTCAGCGATAATGAGCTGGAATTCCACCCACGCTCTTTTGAGGCAGTTGTGATACAAAGATACAATCACAGACTTGAAATGTTGGGCATTTTGGCGCCAGCCAGAGAGGCAGATTCGGGCCTCTTGACTTAATAAACAGTTCGGCTATTATGTGCTATAAATTGGCACTCAAGCAATAAGACTGCCGACAAGAGGCTTTAGGCATTGGGCATTGGGTCCTAGCTCAGCTAGCGCCTAGCGTCTAAATCCCTAGGGCCTGATATTTATGTTAAGACCCCTGTCAGACCATGTAGTCATTGAACCCATGCGGGAGGAGAAGAAAAAGGGTGGCATTATCCTGCCCGAAACGGTGGATAAGGAAAGGCCGGAAAAGGGCAAAGTTATCGCCGTCGGTCCGGGCAAAATAGGTGAGGACGGCAAGCGCCGGCCACTGGAAGTTAAAAAAGGCGATGTGGTGTTATTTACCAAATACGGCCCCAATGAAATCAAGGTTGACGGCAAGGAATATCTTATTGCGAAGGAAGACGACATTCTAGCCATTATTTCATAATTGCAATCTCTAAATTACTAATTTCTAAACAAATCCAAAATTCAAAATTCTGAATTTTCAAATTATTTAGGATTTAGGATTTTTACTTAATATGCCCAAACAAATACTATACGACGAGCAGGCCCGCGAAGCGTTAAAGCGCGGTGTTGATAAGATTGCTAATGCAGTCAAAGTAACCCTCGGCCCCAAGGGGCGCAATGTCGTGCTGGACAAGGGTTTTGGCGCGCCGACAATTACCAAAGACGGCGTAACGGTGGCTAAAGAAATTGAGCTGAAAGACAAGTTTGAGAATATTGGCGCGGAACTTATCAAAGAAGTCGCCTCCAAAACCGGCGATATTGCCGGTGATGGCACAACTACCGCCACGGTGCTTGCCCAGGCAATAGTGGCCGAGGGATTCAGCGCGGTAAATTCAGGCGCCAATCCAATGGTTTTAAGGCGCGGCATTGATAAGGCCGTAAGCTGGGTCGTGAAGTTTCTCAACCAACATAAAAAGAGCGTCACCGGTTACGAAAAAATAAAGGAAGTTGCTTCTATATCAGCCAACGATCTGGCTATCGGCGAGATGATAGCGGATGTTTTTAAAGAAGTAGGAAAGGACGGCGTGGTAACGGTTGAAGAATCGCAAACCTCTGAAATGTCAAAAGAGATCGTGGAAGGCATGCAATTTGACCATGGCTTCATTTCGCACTATATGGTTACTAATACTGAAAGCATGGAAGCCAAGTACGACGACCCACATATCTTAATTACCGACAAAAAGATATCTTCCATTCACGATATCGTCGGACTTTTGGAGAAGCTGGCTAAGGGGGGAAAGCGTGACTTGGTAATTGTTGCCGAAGATGTTGACGGCGATGCTTTGGCGACGCTGGTGGTCAACAAACTGCGGGGCAATTTTAACGCTTTGGCCATTAAGTCCCCGGGTTTCGGCGACCGCAAGAAGGAAATGCTTGAAGACATCGCCGTTGTTACCGGCGGTGCCGTAATCACCGAAGAAAAAGGAATGAAACTTGAGAATGTTGAATTGGATATGCTTGGCCGCGCCCGTAAAGTTGTAGCCAACAAAGATAACACCGTAATTGTCGGCGGCAAGGGCAAGAAGGCCGATATTGACAAGAGGATTGCCCAGATTAAAAGTCAGATTGCCAAAAGCACCTCTGAATTTGACAAAGAAAAATTACAGGAGCGTCTTGCTAAATTGGCCGGTGGCGTGGCCGTGATAAAAGTCGGAGCGGTTACCGAATCCGAACTAAAAGAAAAGAAATTCAGAATTGACGACGCGGTAGCGGCGACCCGCGCGGCGCTGGAAGAGGGAATTGTGTCCGGAGGGGGGATTGCCCTTTTTGAGGCAGCTAAAGAGCTGACCAACAAGGCGGCTGGCGCGGCAGAATTCGGTGATGAAGCCAAGGGCGTCCAGATAATCAAAAGCATATTGGAAAAACCCTTGCGGGTTATTGCTGAAAACTCGGGCAAAGATTCCAACGAGGTTATCCAAAAGGTTATGGGTTTGGAGTCGGGTATGGGTTTTGATGCCAACACCGGCGAATATGCGGACATGGTCAAGGAGGGCATTATTGATCCGCTCAAAGTTGTGAAAATTGCGCTAATGAATGCCGCATCAGTGGCTTCACTTATCCTTACTACCGAAGCGGTGGTAACCGACATCCCGGAAGAAAAAGAAAAGGGCCCTGTTGGTGGCATGCCACCGATGGGCGACTACTAACCGACCACGCTTGGCGAAGTCCCGAGCTTGCGAGGGGCGGGAAGGGGGAATATTAATATAATTCAAAAAGCCCCATAAGGGCTTTTTGAATTATAAAAACCGCCTATTGAGATGGGCGGGTTATTTTATGGTTTTCAGTAATTCTTCAAGAAATGTTTTCCACACAATCCTTTCTTCCTTAAACTTAAATTCTTGGTTTTGGGCGTATCGGCGGTATGCTCCGCCCAGAATCAAAATAATCAGAAATAAAATAAAGACGAGATAATTCGGCAGGTAGTGTTTAATTCCGAGATAAAATATGATGCTTGAGGCGGCGATACAGATAATGACGGCGTATTCCAATCGTTTTTTCCAAAACCTTATTTTGTGATTGGCAACCGCAACCCGCTTGCGCAGTTTCGCGACTTTAGTCAAAAAGTTTTCTGCGTGGTTCTCGTTCACAGACCGGCCCCTTTGATTTTTTGATGTTGTTAACGATCTCTTCGGGTTTGTGGGACATATTGTCTCCCTGATGTGGGTATTGTTTCACGCAATTTGAAAGTGGTCAAATCAAAATTTTAAATTTACACTCCGCTTAATATTTATGATAGTATTTTATAAATAAACAAAATCGTAGATACTATGAAAAAACTTGAGACAAAACCAGCGATAGAACAAAAACCAGACCATGAAAAGAAAGAGCGGGTAAAGTTTATTCTGGGAGATTTAGGGTTAAAATGGGATGATTTGCGCGGCAAGAGAGTTCTTGATATTGGGTCCGGTCTTGCCCAACTGGCGCGTGTTGCTAATCGCGAAGGGATTAGCATAATATCCAGCGACCCCTATCTTTGGGGACATGAAAAAGAGGTAAGCAAGGAAGGGTTGAAAAAGTTAACGGAGGGCGTTCCTTTTGTTAAGGCAAGCGCGGATTTGCTGCCGTTTCCGTCAGAAACATTTGATGTCGCAACTTCGCATGCCGCTCCGCCCTTGGTTGGCGTGAATACGGAAGCGGATGTAGGGTTGGTTATTGACGAGGTTTACCGTGTGCTTAAAAATGGCGGCGAATTTCGCTTCGGCCCCGGCTATCTTCCGACTTATGTTTTCGACAAAGAAATTTTTACTTCCGAAGAAGGGGATACTTTCACGGCTGAACAACGCAAGGTAAGGATTGCTGACAAAACGCTGGAGCTTTTCAAAAACATTAGCCCGCACATTACAAGACACAAAATTGAGAGTGAGATAGATAGGAACTTTGGTCGTTTGTATTATTATATTTTACACAAACCCTATGATAATAAATAAAAAACCTCGTTTTGTTTTTGTGGTGGGCGGGGTGATGTCGGGAATAGGCAAGGGTATCACCACGGCCTCCACGGCGCGAATATTCAAGGATTACGGTTTTCGTGTCACCGCCGTCAAAATCGATCCGTATCTGAATATAGATGCGGGCACCATGAACCCCACCGAACACGGTGAGGTTTTTGTAACAGATGACGGCATGGAATGCGACCAGGATGTCGGCAATTACGAGCGTTTTTTGGGAGAAGATATTCCCAAGGTCAACTATATGACCGCCGGTCTGGTCTATCAGAGTGTTATTGAAAAAGAGCGTAATCTTGCTTATGGCGGCAAATGCGTGGAGGTTATTCCGCACATCACGGATGAGGTGGAACGTCGGCTGATGAAAGCCGCGCAACTGGCCAAGGCCGATTCGACAGGCTCACGGCAAGCCGATTTTGTGCTGGTGGAGATAGGCGGCACGGTTGGGGAATATCAGAACCTGATATTTCTTGAAACGGCCAGAATAATGAAGCTTAAAATGCCTGACCGGGTTTTGTTTATGCTGGTCAGTTATTTTCCGATACCTAAAATGATCGGCGAGATGAAGACCAAGCCGACCCAGCACGCTGTCAGGGCTCTGAACTCTGCCGGTATCCAGCCGGATATAATTATTGCCCGTTCGGCGGTGCCGCTGGATGAGTCGCGCAAGCTAAAAGTTTCGGTGTTTTGCAACATGCAACCGCAGGATATTATCTCGGCACCCGATATCGCCAGTATTTATGAAGTGCCGGTGAATTTTGAAGAGGACAACCTTGGCCGAAGAATTCTGGCTAAGTTTGGCTTAAAGACCAAAGCCAAAGGGCTGAAACAATGGAAAGATTTGGTGGATCGAATAAGAAAATCCCAAAAACCCGCGCGAATAGGTATTGTGGGGAAATACTTTGGCACCGGGGACTTTATATTATCCGACTCTTATCTCTCGGTGATAGAAGCCGTCAAACAAGCGGCGTTTTCGCTGAACCGTAAAGCGGAAGTTGCCTGGCTGGATGCCGAAAGTTATGAGAGGGATGCCAAATCGGCGGGGGAGCTTAAAAAGTTTGACGGTATTATCGTGCCCGGCGGATTCGGCGCGCGGGGCGTGGAGGGCAAGATAAAGGCGATTGAGTACGTGCGCAAAAATAATATCCCGTTTTTGGGGCTTTGCTACGGTTTGCAGTTGGCGACGGTTGAATTTGCGCGCAATGTTTGTGGCCTTCGCGACGCCAACACGACTGAAGTTGACCCTCAAACACCTCATCCGATAATTCATACCATGGCCGAACAAGTGGAGAAGATAAAACAAAAAGATATGGGCGGTTCCATGCGCCTCGGCGCCTATGACTGTCAGCTTAACCCGCGGTCTATAAGCCATAAGCTATATGCCATAAGCCGCATCAGTGAGCGCCACCGCCACCGCTACGAAGTTAACGAAAAATACGTGCCGCTGTTAGAAAAGAAAGGCCTGCTGATCGCCGGCCGCAATCCCCAGCGCAACCTTGTGGAGGTCATTGAACTTCCAAAAAATAAATTCTTCATCGCTTCGCAATTCCACCCTGAATTCAAAGCCCGTCCCCTTAGTCCCCATCCGTTGTTCGTGGGATTTATAAAAGCGGCGACGGAATAATACTTTGCAAATCGTTATTTCAGCGGATTTGCGCGGGTGGTTTAATATGCTATTATTCCATCATCTGTTCTTTGAAAATTGAGGTGGTGATTGCGTGAAAAAAGAGTATTTCCTGAAATGTTGGGTGGGGCCGGGCATGTTTCCCGACGAGCGGAGCATTTGTTTCAAAGACAAGGACGGCAATGATATTTCCGGTTTTGTGTGGGCAGGAGCGGTTGATGAAGAAAACGGCCTTGTACGCGTTGACATATGCAATGAAACATTAGATGTTTTTCTCGTGACGAACGGCGGATGGGAGCTTTTTATGTCCAGGCGGGTATGGGTTCCCAAAGATGCGATTGTAATCAAAAACAAAGAAAAATGACGGTGCGAGATGACATCAATTGAATTCTTAGATGAGTTTTTGACCAAGTTTTTGGTTTATTTAATTTTTGAAAATAAGGTATCTTGCCGCCATTCCGAGGCGGGATATCATATCACGGCCGGCGGGAAAGAAATTGCCATGATAGAGTGGGAACCGCCGAAAGACAAAGAATACTCCAAAGAACCAGTTGTGTGGTTGGGGCGCGAGAAACTCATTGGTATGAGATATTTGATACTTGCTGAAGCCGCTCAAGTCATAATTCAGCAGAAGATTGATATGGAAAATGACGGATTAAAGAAGATAAACGAGTATATGCTGAACTGGCATCAAGAGGAACGAGAGATGCGCGCGGATGCCGCGCTTAGGGACATTAAAAAGAAATATTCCGAATTGATAAATTAAAAACCCTCGCCGTGGCGGGGGATTTTTTGTGGGGCGCAATCAGATTGCGCCCCACTTATTTTGAATCATTTTCTGCTGACTCTGGATGCGGAGCCACGAAGGGCTTGGCCGGATCGGTAATTTCGGGATAAAAATCTTTGGGCCGGTCTTTGTAGGCCTCTTCAAGAATTTTCATCAGGACCGGCAAAGCTCTTTTGCCGCCGCTTTCATTCTCGCCATTTTCGGCTTTAAGGGGCAGTTTGTCTTTTCGGCCTATCCAGACGACGCCGCACACAGAAGGTGTGCAGGCCTTTATCCAAAGGTCAGTTGCATCGCCGTCTTGGTTGGTGGCGGTGCCGGTCTTAGCTATCAGCCCCACCCCGAGCGATCTGGCTTTTTGAGCGGTGCCGTGGAGCAGTTCTACCGTAGACCGTAGTCCGCGGATGATCTGCGCTTGTAGATTGTCGGGGAATATTTGTTTTCCATTTTGTTGTTGCTGCCGGAAAACGATAGCTCCAGCCGCATCGCTGATTATCTTGACACTGTAGGGCTCAACATAGTTGCCGTTAAAGCCGGTCATCGCTCTAACCAGTTCAAAGGGCGAGGCCTCGATAGAACCGATGGCTACGGTTAAGCCCGGGTCAAGCGGCGGCTCCTTATCAAGGGCGTAGACGATGCGGGCAATCTTCAACTTAGTATCATCGGGGAGGTTCTTTTCCAGAACACCACCCCGGAAAAGAAGTTTGTTAAGTGTCCCGCTATCAAAGTTTTCCGGTATATGGCATTTACACTTATCTTCAACTCGCTTGACGATATCAATTCCCAGCCGCTGGGCCATTTCCAAAATTTCATATTTGGAAACACGCATGGCGACCCCGTTAATCACCATTTGAACACCGCTCATTGTCGCGCAATTGCGCGATTGGGTTAGGGCGACTACGGCATCTATGGTGCCCATATAACGAGGCAACCCCTGATAGGGGAAATTGACGAAAAATTTAAGCACCCCATTACCCATATGGGCTCCCACGCTGGGAGAATCGTTTAGCTGACAAGGTCCATTGCCTTCATCAGCACAACTTAGCCGCCCGCCGTCCTCAAGCCATTTGGCATAAAAGTATGGCTTAAAGGTTGAACCGGTTTGGCGCTGGAACTGGTTGAGCGGGTATTGGTTTTCGCGAAACTGCGGTTCCTGTGTCCAGACTCGGATGGCTCCGGTCTTGGCGTCAACAAGTATGGCGGCTCCCCAAAGATCTTGTTTAAGCATGGGGTTGGCTGTTTTCATTTTTTCCAATGTCTGATGCAGAGCTTCGTAAGCAACCGACTGTAGGCGGCTATTAATGGTAGTATGAACTCTAATGCCGGTGTCAACTACCCTAAACTTATCGCGTAGTCCCAAAAAGACATACTGTGAAAAATGCTGGTTGATTTTGTCTTTTTGACTCCTCTCGGGAATCGGCCGCTTTCCGTATTCTATTTTCTGTTTGTAAGTTATCCCGCCGTCTTCGTAGAGCTGTTTCAAAGCGCGGTTTCTTAACGCTTTGAACTCTTTTGGGTTGCGAAAAGGCGAATTGCCGGGCATTCTGGCTAGGCAGACGATGTCTACCGCACTGCCCTTATCCAGTTCCCAGACATTTTTACGGAAGTAAAACTTGGAAGCGGATTGGATGCCGTAACGCCCATAGTCAAAATAAACATTATTAAGCCAGATTTCCAATATTTTATTGCGTGGGAGGTGTGATTCTAAGTGCCAAGCATAGAAAACTTCTGCTATTTTTCTTTTGATGCCGTCGCTTAATTTTTTAGTTTCCCGCTCTTTCTTAAGATATTCCCGGGCGAAATAATTTTTGGCCACTTGTTGGCTGATAGTTGAACCGCCTTGGTTTTTAACTAAGCGCCCGTCTTTGACAGACGCCTTAACATCAGCGGTCAGAGCCCTGATTATCCCGATTATGTCAAAAGCAAAGGGGCGAGTGTCAAAGCGCCTATCTTCTAGCGCCTTAGCCACCTCCGGAAAGACGCCCATTTCATCCAAATTAAGGGATTCGCGGCAGTAAAGACACCGTTCGTCAATTACGCGGCCGTCATTGTCATAGAAGTAAGAACTCTCATATTTGTTGGTTTCAAGACGTGACCAGTCGGGTATGTAAGTGAAATAGAGGTTACCGAGGAAAAGCAGGACTGCTACGGTAACCAGCAGAGACACTTTAACTGTGCCTTGCCAATGCCTTGCCAGACAACGCAGGGTTTTCCACGGAGAATGAAGCGGCGATAATGCTAGCCAGACAAATTTCAGCATTTTGGCTAGGCCGCTTGTGGCCAGAAAGAACTCATCAAAAAGATTAACGCAACCGAACACTAGTGATCTGAAAATTAATTCAAGCCAATTGCCGATAGTTTCCCTTATGTCTTTTGCGGTTCTGGCCATGACAATTCCGAAGAGCCACAATAATCCGGGTATTAATCCGAAAACAAACCAGACAGCTCTAAAAAACCACATTTAACGCCTCAAATTGCTTAGATTATTTGTTATTTTGTCAAGAAACTTACCTGAAAGATATACCAAGCGGACTTCAAAGTCAAAATTTTGATTTATTCAAAAATGTGGTAAATTAAAGCAGTATTGAGGTTATCTCAAACATAAAGCGGTCTGTCGTGTTGCCGAAAAGCAATGATAGCCGCAAAATCATATGTGGTTATATATTATACTTGGATTGGTCGTTTTGTGGCTGGTCGGAATGTATAATTCGCTGGTTGTCTCCCGCAACCGCGTCAAGGAGGCGTGGTCGGACATTGATGTCCAGTTAAAGCGGCGCTACGACCTGATTCCCAATTTGGTGGAAACGGTTAAGGGTTACGCGGCGCACGAAAGCGGGGTGCTTGAAAAAGTGATTAGAGCGCGGGCGGAAGCGATGGGCGTCAAGTCGGTGGCCCAGCACGCCGAGGCGGAGAATATGCTTTCCGGCGCATTGAAAAATCTTTTTGCTCTGGCCGAGGCCTATCCCAACCTTAAAGCGTCCGACAACTTTGTGAAATTGCAGGACGAGGTCACCGATACTGAAGATAAGATACAGGCCGCCCGCAGGTTCTACAACTCCAATGTTATGACGCTGAATAATAAGGTTGAGGGTTTCCCGACAAACCTGATGGCTGGCCCGTTCGGATTTGCTAAGGCCGACTTCTTTCAGCTGGGCTTGGAAGCGGAGCGTGAGAATATAAAGATACTGTTTTAAATATGTCAGACAAATTTGAGAAGGAGAGAATAATTTTAGAAAAGGAAAGAGTTTTGACTTACTCGAAATTGAGTTGTCCGTTAGGATGCCGCTATTGTTTTGTCGGAGATTTGAATATCGAACAGCAAAAGGATGCGGTTTACTTGTCCGAAAAACAGACGGAATTGTTATTTCAATTGCCGTCAGAAATTAAATTAATAATGCTCGGCTGTGACACGGAATTCTTACAGGATAAAAAATCTGCATTGGAAATTCTTGGGAGGCTTATTAAAACTGGGCGGGATATTTCTATTATTACCAAGTTGTCCTTACCGCCCGAGTTTATAAAAAATTTGTCAGAAATTAATCGAAAATTAAATAAAAATGGAAATTTTTTGATATTTTCGATAAGTTTGACTTGTCTGGAATCGGCTAAAATTTGGGAACCGAAGGTTCCGGCACCTGCCAAAAGAATAGAAACGTTAAGAAGCGCCCACGAATCAGGAATTAAAACACTGCTGGCCCTGAGGCCATTATTGCCGACAATATCGGATTCAGAGCTTGAGAGCGTCATAAAGCTGACAGAGGGAATTTCATGTGGATTTTATTCTGGTCCGCTTTATCTTAAAAACTTAGACGAAGACCCGATTAGAGATATTAAGGATTTAATTATTGAAAAAGTTGAGCCTGACTGGATGCCAAAAGGCAATTCTTTTTATAAAGTTGAAAAGGCTGGCCAAATGGAAAATCTCAAAAATGTTATAGAAAAATATAATAAAAAGTTATTTGATGGTGTAGCAGAAGCCGTTAAGTATTTGAAAGAAAATGAAAAATATTGAATTCAAAGTGTCGCTTGGCGATAAAATAGTTTCTCCCGGCAAACTAAAAAATCTAGGAGCGGTCTACGAGGGAAGACTTACTCAAAGAGATATTTATTTTAACTGTAAAAAGGGAAGGATTAAATTGAGATTTTTAAATGGAAAGAAGGCGGAATTAATTTTTTACAAAAGAGCCGACAACAAAAAATCCAGAGTCTCTAACTATCAAATTTTAGAAATGGGCCTCGCTTATGCCAGACCAATTTTAAGCATATTAAATCAATCGTTAGGAAAGAGGGCAACTGTTGAAAAATCAAGAGAACTCTGGGTATATAAACACACTAGAATCCACCTTGATAGGGTTAAGAAACTTGGAAACTATCTTGAACTGGAGACGGCAATTGGCGGGATTAGTTGGAAAAACGGCATGGCCGAACATTTAAAGGTAAAAAGTGGGTTAGGATTAAATATTTTCAAATCCGTAAGCGAATCTTATGAGGACTTAATCAAATTCTTAAATAATTGAAAACCATTAATGCCTAATCTCTATACCCAAGCCGATTCCAACATCCGCAAGACGTGGTTATTGATAACCGTGTTTTTGGTTTTGATAATTGTGCTGGGATGGGTGTTCGCGCGAGCTTATCAGCGGCCGGACATATTGTATTTTGCCGTGGGCTTGAGTTTTTTGATGAACTTTCTGGCCTACTATAAGTCCGACTCCATCGCTTTGGCGATGTCGCACGCCCAGCCGGTCAAGCGGGAACAATACGTTGACCTTTTCCAAATCGTTGAGAATCTCTGCATAACCGCCGGACTGCCGATGCCGCGGATGTATATCATTCCCGAGCTGCAGATTAACGCTTTTGCCACCGGACGCAATGCCAAACATGCGGCGGTTGCCGTAACGCAGGGGGCTTTGCAAAAATTAAACGAAAACGAGCTTAAGGGCGTGCTGGCCCATGAATTGTCGCATGTCGGCAACCGTGATATTTTGATTTCGTCGGTGGTTGTGGTCTTAGCCGGACTTGTGGCGATATTGTCGGACTGGTTTTTAAGGGCCAGTTTTTTCCAAGGACGCGGTGACCGTGACCGTGACGGCGGGGGAGGGCTGATCATGCTGATTGGTTTGGCCCTTGCGATATTGGCGCCGCTGGCGGCGACATTGATTCGTTTGGCGGTGTCGCGCAAGCGCGAGTATCTGGCCGATGCCTCCGGCGCTTTGCTAACCCGCTACCCCGAAGGCCTTGCCTCGGCGCTGGAAAAGATAAAGAGTGACGGGAGCGCCATGCGTTTTGCAGCGCACAATGCCACCGCGCATTTATTTTTATCTAATCCGTTTAAAGGTCAGCATGGTCGAAGCTGGCTGACTAATTTGTTCATGACCCACCCGCCGCTGGAAGATAGAATTAAGACGCTAAGAAGTTTAAGATAACCTTAAATTTAACAGAACCAATGAACGAAAAAAATAAAATTGAAGAGCCGAAAAAGTTTGATTTTACCAAGATTGATACCGAGTTAATCCGGGACAATAGCGGCAAAGTTACCGGCAAAGTGGAAACGATTTCGGTGATTGATGAAGATACCGCGTTTGAACTGGAAGCGATGCTCGGCGGCGACAACCGCGATAAGTCGGGTATTCAGCGAAAGATTAACGAGTTAAGATGCTACTTTGAATTGGAAGACAGGCATATGGTTCTTAAGAAAGTGAAACTTCTGGATCCCAACGGGGAAGTTCTACAGTATCAGAACTTGGAAAAATTGCCGCCCTTGACCATGCGCCATATGGAAGAACTGTTTACCCGATTTCAGGGGAAGGTCATGCTTAATATCCGGGATGCCGACAAAGAAAAGAAGCGTCAGCTTGAGGCGAAGCGTTTTGAGATAAATTGATTTGATTAGCGCTTGGTATCATTACCAGCGAGTTCTTCGACAGGATGTTTTTTATTGTGGAGGCGTCGCATAGTGGTCTAGTGCGGTTGCTTGGAGAGCAACTGTATCCGAAAGGGTACCGCTGGTTCGAATCCAGCCGCCTCCGCCAATTTTCAGAATTCGGATTTTGGGCGATTGTTGCCTCGCCCCGCCAAAGGCAGGGCTCGGCTTCGGCAAGGATTTTGAAGGGATTTTTGAAATCCAAAAACAATTTCTGCCCGCTCAAACGGAAGTTCGAACCAATCTTTTTCAGAAAATCCCGACCCTGTTCGGGATTTTCTTGCAAAGCGATAATTTCGGCTTGTTTTACGGAGTTTATGAATTTGGCGGCGAGTTCGAACCGATTATTGCTTTTTTGCTCAAAAGCCGTCATTTTGTCTTTCAAAAGCTGTTTTTGATTGACGAGTTTGTTTTTGGCTTCCCGATATTCGGCGAGGTTCAAAGCGTTTTCAAGATAGGCGTTCATCAATTTTTCCAGTTTCTCGTCAATCGTTTTTATTTCGTCATCTGTTTTTTGAGCAAAAAAGCGTGATGATTGGGCTTTCTCATTTTTCTCGCTTTCCAATTCATTTATCATTTTGTCAGCCCAATCATCAGGCAAAGAAACTTTTTGTATAGCTTCGTTGATTTGAGATGAAATTTTTTCTTCTCTCGTAAAAACATTTTGCGAGCAAATATGGTTTGGATTTTTC
>Ga0156122_120_pt1 | contig 20639 bp, 19 predicted proteins | sample RifCSPlowO2_02_FD_107775 | JGI IMG/M metagenome (GOLD analysis project Ga0156122, IMG submission 107775) | Candidatus Yanofskybacteria bacterium RIFCSPLOWO2_02_FULL_45_18
GAAGAACAAAAAACCTCCAGAAAAAGGAGGTATTTAAAACAGTTGTTAAAGAATTTAAAAAGCTAGTTGTTGCGGGTAAATTTGATGATGCCAAGAAAATATTGCCCCTTGTCTACAAAAAGCTGGACAAGGCGGCCAAGAGCGGGGTTATCAAGAAAAATAAAGCATCCCGCCTAAAATCACGGGCAACCAAACTTCTTAAAAAATAATCCAACTCCCTCCGCTGTTAGCTGGGGGAGTTTTAAGTTTTTCTAGCAATATTCAGGGCAATGCCCAAACCGGTTAAAATTATCAGCGTTGACGTGCCGCCGTAACTTATAAGCGGCAGAGGAATGCCGGTTAACGGAGCAATGCCGGACATGGCCGCCATATTCAGCAAAGCTTGCCCAATAATCCAAACGGTAATGCCCAAAACAAACAGTTTTCCGAAGTCGTCGTCAGCGGCTCTGGCTGTGCGTATCAAAAGAATGCAAAGAAAGAGATAAAGGCCAAGCGTAAGCATTGCCCCGACAAGCCCTAGCTCCTCCGCGATTACGGCAAAAATTGAATCGCCGACCACTTCCGGCAGAAATCCTAACTTTTGGGTGCTGTGGCCAAAACCGACGCCGAAAACACCTCCCGAACCGATAGCGATCAGCGACTGGTTGATCTGATATGAAATTCCATGAGGGTCTATTGACGGGTCAAGAAAGGCCTTAATTCTGTTGATGCGATACGGTTCTATCATAATAAGAACTCCGACCACCAAAACCGCCGCCAAAATTATCATTGAAAAATGCTTTAAACTGGCTCCGGCAAAAAGATAAACAGCCAATGCGACGGTCATAACCACCAACAGTGTGCCGATATCCGGCTGTAAGACCAAAAGAGCGCCCACAAAACTCATAACTACCAAAAATGGGAAGATTCCATATTGCAAATGACTTATCCTGCGATCATTTCCGCCGAACCAAGCCGCTAAATATATCACTAGAGCAAGCTTCAAAAATTCCGACGGTTGGAAAGTAATATCAAAAAGGTTTACCCAGCGGGTTGCTCCGCGCAAGCCGTATCCGAACCGCGGGATAAAAACCAGGATCATTGCCACCAGCGCCATGAACAATATCGGCATGGCCAGCTTTTTCCACAATTTATAATTTATTCTGGAAAACAAAAATAACAAGCCCAGCCCCGGCAAAATGCTAAAAAGAAACTGATGATATACATAATAGTATGGCGAACCGAATTTTTTCTGCGCGTCAATAATTCCAGCCGAAGACAGCATGATAAGGCCAAAGGCGAGCAGAATAATGATACCGGCAAAAAGACTCTTGACCATAATCACATTGTATCATATCTGCTGAATTTTTCTCCTCAAAATTAAATACAAAATTATCGCTTCCAGATTAAATATCGCCGCGTAGCTTAAGGGCAATGCCGGCAGGGACAGAAGCGGAACAAGCAGTTTGGCCAAAAGCGCGATAAGTCCCAGACCGGGAACCGTTATAAGAAGCGGCGTCCAGGTGTCTTTCAGCGCGTAGAATGACCGCGCAATAAGATGAAGAAAGCTCTCGGCCGGTATGGCAAAAGAAAATATGGCCAAAAGCCGGCCGGTCTCAACAACGCTGGTTTCCGTGAACCTGCCTCCGCCCAAAAAGATTTTGATTATCAGCTCCCCGAAGAAAAATAAAAATATTGCCGCCGGAATCGTGGTAAAGACCAGTGCCTTGGCGGTTTCTCCAAAATGATACCGGAAACCAGCCTTATCTCCCAGCGCGGCTTTGCGCGATAAAGAAGCAAAGACCGCAGTTGAAAAAGAAATGCCAAAAAGACTGACCGGAACGCTTTGGAAATTCCTGGCAAAACTTAAAATTGCGATTGAACCGGCAAAAAGGCCGGACGCCATATTGGTAAAAATAAAAAATATCAGCTGTTCAATCGGCTGGCCGGCCATGCGCGGAATCATCATCTTCAGAATTTTTAAAAAGTGGGTATTGCCGAAATCAGGTTTCTGCAGATTAAATCTACGCTTATAAATTTCCCAAACCCGTATCGTCAGATGCAGTAAAGCGCCGATGACTACACCATAAACAAGCCCCGCTGACCCGAAAATTTTGGTTAACGGAATACCAGCAATTATGCCAAGGTTATATAGTATCGGAGACAGACCGTAACTTAGAAATCTTTCGCTGGAAATAAGCATATTGCCCAATGTGTTGGAAAGAGCAAAAATTATGGGCGAGAGTAACATCAGACGGGTCATCATTAAAAGCAGTTCTTTGTCCGGTCCGATAAATCCTGGCGCCACTATGCCTGAAAGCCAAGGCATAAAAGCAAATACCGCAAGGCCGATAGCCAGCATTGACAAGGGAGCGCTAAAAATCATTGTAGTAGCAACCTCATCAGCTTCGCGTTCTTTGCCAACAGCCCGAAGATGCATGAAAATTGGCACAAACGCGGCGGTCAATGCCCCAGCCACAAAAATATTGAGCATCAAATCGGGAATGATAAAAGCGGCGTTATAAATATCCAGCAGACGCGAGGCGCCGAATACCCGCGCAAACAGCATATCCCGCGCCAAACCGAGCAGATAACTGCCGAAGGTCAAAAGTGTAAGCACTGTCGCTCCCCGCCTGAAAATAGTGCCAAACAAATAATACTTTAGTTTGCCGAGCATAATTAGATTATAACAAGCCGCTCCGTTAAGCCCATATTGACAAATTTATTTATGAATATTAGAGTAGACAAACGGACAGACAGGAGGTTTGTTTTATGGATGACTGCTGTGAGTATTGTGAAAACAACAAGGCTACCTTGCGCATCAGGCACCGGAAATTTCAAAATATAGAACTGGGCGTATGCCCGATATGTTTTACAAAAGAAAAGGAAAACGAGTTCAGCCGCTTTGAGGTTGTTGAGGCAGTAAACAACCAACTAAATAAATAACGCGGCGACAGCGCCCCAAAAGGCGCTTTTTTATCGGAAAAGAGGAGGGATTTTAGAATCAACGAGAAAGATGATTAAACCGATTATTGAACCAATGGCGCTAACGACCCAGAATCTCATGGTCACCTGCGTTTCCGGCCAGCCCAACGCCTCAAAATGATGGTGAATCGGCGTTGAAAGAAATATTTTTTTCTTGCGAATTTTTTTAGAGCCCACCTGAACAATTACGGATAACGATTCAACAAGAGGAATAATTGCAATAAAAGGCAGGAGGAAGATGGTATTGGTTAGGACGGCGATTACTCCCAGCGTAAACCCAAGCGCCATGACTCCCGTATCGCCCATAAAAAATTTGGCTGGATAAATATTAAACCATAAAAAAGCAATCAATGCTCCCATTATCGCCGCTATAAAAACGACCAAATCCATTTTGCCTTGGTCAAAAGCAATAACGGCATAAGCGGCAAACATGGTTAGGAAAACACCTCCCGACAAACCGTCCAAGCCGTCAGTTTCATTAGCCGAAAAAGCGGTAGCGATAATTATAAAAATAAACACCAGAGCAAAATAGAACTTGCCGATAACCACATCTCCGACAAAAGGAATATTTATAAAATCCCAGCCAAGTTTATTGTAGAACCACCACGCCCCGCCGATAGCAACCAGTGTGTAGATAAGGAGGCGTTTTTTAATGCTCAATCCCTTGCGCTTAAATATACCCAGCATGTCGTCTGCCATACCCACCAGAGCCGCTAACAAAAGGAAACCCAAAGGCAAATATGTTTCGCCACGGGATAAGAAATTGACACGGGACCAAAAACCGTCCATGGTTTTTGAAAAATACCAGAACGTCAGCGCCAACAAAATAACCGTAAACCAAACAATAACGCCTCCCATTACCGGCGTGCCTTCTTTTTTCTTGTGCAAAGACATAAATATCGGGGCGTCCTTGCGCTCCACTTCCTTGCCCGGCCTGAAATATTTAAAAAGAATCCTGCTCCACAAGGGGGTAATGGCTATGGCCACAAAAAAAGAGAGCGTCGCAATGACAAACATCCTGACTGCGTTGAAAATGGTGAAAACTGTTTGTTCCATAACTTTTAACTTCCAACTTGTCGGCTTCTGCCGACTATTGCCAATGGTATGCCACCTTAATCCATTCTATCACCTTTTGGGTATCGCCAAAACGGTCATCGCTTCCCAAAACTACGCTGATAATTTTGCTGTCATAACCCGGCAAATCCACTATCAGAATCAGGCAACCTAACGCTTGGTCGGTATAGCCGGTTTTGCCTCCGACGATATCCGGTATTACCCCCAAAAGCTGATTGGTATTCTTAACCGTGTGGGCAATCCGGCCGTCCTCCGATTTGACTAAGATCTCTTTCTCCCGCGAAAACTCCCACATTACATCATATTGCAGGGAATATGCCACTAATTTTATCATATCTTCGGCGGTAGAAAAAGCGTCATCGTCCAAACCGGCCGGATCGGTAAAACTTGAGTCAAACATACCGATAGAAAGAGACTTTTCGTTTATTTTTTGGATAAAATCAATGCCTTTCTTTTGGGCATAATCGGCTAAGGCATAGGCGGCATCGTTGGAAGATTCCACTATCATAACCCTTATGAGATTCCTCACGCTTATATTTTCGCCCAAGTAAAGATCCTGTCTCTCATTATCCACGCGAACCGCTTCTTTGGGAATGGTGACAACATCGTCCTGATCCAGATTCTCCAGAGCCACGATAGCGCTTAAAACTTTAGTTAACGAGGCAACCGGCAGCTTTTCTTTGATATTTTTTTCAAAAAGATATTTGCCTGAACGCAAATCATAAAACAGAACTGCTTTGGAGTTTATTTCCGGTTTAAGCGCCGAGTCGTCCAATATCGGCACGAGAGTTGGCTGGGAAATCGGCAAAACATACGCCTTGACGTTGTCTCCCCCGCCAATAATGCTCGCCGTCTCTCCATTTCCGGAATTATGATTCGCTGAAAAAAGAAAAAAGCCGCCTAACGCCAGCAATACGCCCGCCACTATTGTGAGGAGATAAGTTGAATATTTCATAATCCATCCCGCACTTATACTGATATATGCGGGATTGCGAAATTGCAATGTATAGCCTAGCCTTTCGATTTCTCCACTTTAAGATGGAGTTCTTCTAACTGCTTGGCGGAAATTTCCGAAGGCCCGTCCATCATCAAATCCCGCGCATCCCCTGTCTTGGGAAAAGCGATTACCTCGCGGATGTTGGGCTCGTTACGCAATAAAGCAATGATGCGGTCCAACCCCCAGGCAATCCCGCCATGCGGTGGCGTACCGAGTCTAAAGGCTTCCAGCATGTGCCCGAAATTACTCTCAATGCGCGACTTTTCAAAACCCATAATTTCAAATACCGCCTGCAGGGCTTCAGCTTGATGGTTACGGATACTGCCGCCGCCGATCTCCCAGCCGTTTAAGACAACGTCGTATTGCGTCGTGAGTATCTCGCCGATATTTTTCTTATCCAGTAAATCCGCCATCGCTTCCGGCTTAGGCGCCGAAAAGGGATTATGAGTAAAAGTCCAGGAATCGCCTAGCTCATCCGCCTTTTCAAAGAATGGAAAATCAATTATCCAACACAAAGCCAGAAGATCCTTGTCATCTTTATCCTTGCGCAGATCCGGACGGTCAGTTTGATACTTTTCTATTGCCTCTTTGTGGGTCAGCCGCGGGAATGGAATTTCCTGAATCCTCTTCTCCGGAAAAACAGTCTTGATCATATCGATCAGCAACACCTCGTTAAGCGCCATGACATCCTCGCGCGCAACAAAACTCATTTCCAGATCCAGCTGGGTAAATTCCGGCTGGCGGTCGCCGCGGGTGTCTTCATCGCGGAAACAACGGGCGATCTGAAAATATTTCTCAACTCCCGCGGCCATCAATAGTTGCTTATATTGCTGGGGCGACTGTGGCAAAGCATAAAACTTGCCCGCATAAAGACGCGAGGGTACCACGTAGTCACGCGCGCCTTCAGGCGTAGATTTGGTCAGGATCGGCGTTTCAACTTCAACAAATTCCTTCTTATCCAACCAATTACGGATAAAGGTTATCAGCTTGTGCCTGATTACCAAATTTCCGGCTAGGCGCGGACGTCGTAAATCAAGGTAGCGGTACTTCATACGGTTCTCTTCGCCGATCTCATAGCCATCGGTATCTAAAGCAAAAGGTGGCGTTAACGCTTCATTCAACACTTCCAGCTCCTGCGGTTCTATTTCCACTTTACCAGTGGGAATATCAGCGTTGACCATTTTTTCCGGCCGCGCTTTCACCAAACCCTTGATGCGGACAACCCATTCGGGACGAAGCTTTTCGGCTGTGGCATACATATCGCCTTGTTGGGGGACAAAAACAACCTGCGCGATGCCGGAGCGGTCGCGCAAATCAATAAAAATAATTTTGCCGTGGTCGCGCCGCGTCGCCACCCAGCCAAAAAGTTCAACCGTTTCGCCGACCATATCTTTAGTTTGAAGTATCTGAGTGCGCTGCATAAAATTATTCTATCACACTCTCATATTTCATCCAGCCCTTCTTTGCCTTCGGCAAAACCAAGTGAAGGGCTGGGTTTCAGTTACTCCGCCGGGGCTAAGGCGGCTTGGGTATGTTGCATGAGTTACTTTCGGGGATTATGGACTGCGCATTGATTAATAAGTTATCTTAACCTAATGGAGTTATTTGCATTAAAAAAGGGGCCACCTGTGTCAACGGTAGATTGGTTGTGGGTATTAAGCGACCACCATCTCCCTGTCGAACCATTGCGGCAGTAGGAATCAAATATCGGCAAGCCCCCACACTCATGCATGAGTGTGGGGGCGAGAGCGCTGGGAGCGGAATGAGAATTGAATGAATACAATAAAACCGGAGGGTTGGTCCGGCAAAAAAAAGAGAGTGGACAGGCATTGGATTAATGCCGCTGTCCACTCTCAAAAGGAGGTCTAGGTTTCTTGCCTTTGGGTCTTAACCCTCATACTGCGCTTTACGCAGTATTGTAAAGGTGAGGTTGAGTAGCCCGCCGCCCAGGGGCAGCCCTTAGATGGCATAGGGAGCGCAACCTTCCACGAAGCTCCACACTTAAAGAGTTTCACGAATCAACCGAAACCCTCGGAGCTTGCCGCATAGTAGTCCTGGCCGGGGCTAAAATTGGCAATACTCCTCTACTAGAGAAGCGGGCCGAAGAACGGCAGAAGAATCACTCAGAATTGTGAGCTGATACGAAATGTCATTACAATAGTCCGGATCATTTCCGGCTAGACAACAAAAAAAAGACAGTCAATACGACTGCCTGAAAAATTTAACACGGCTTAATTCTTAACCTTCCAGCATCCTGGCCGTCTGATATGAGGTTTCCCCTATCAGCTTGGCGCTGTTCTCAAGCTCAATAAAATCGACATGATCTGATTTAGTCACAGTTTTAGCCACAGTCAGGTAGCATGTTTCCTCCAGGGCGTTAATCAACACCCTGAAACTATGTCTGAAAGATTCCATCTCCTTTTCAACGAAAGCCAGGGTTTCCTCCCTCAAACCGAGGTTTTTGTCAGATATTGAGGCGATTTCTTCGTCCGGGGAAAGACGGGAGAAGATTTTTTCAAACATGGGCAGATGGGACTCAAAGAGATTTAGTTTCTCAAGAAGTTCGGACTTGCTTGAGATAAGCTCGCTGTGGCTTTGCTCAATCTCCGCGGCCGCGTCCTCAACAACTTTGAGGCGGGGCAGGATATATTCCCGCTCTTCGCCCGCCGCCAGCATGCCTTTCATCCGGGCGATAAGGGTTTGAGCCCTTTCCAGATTCTTCTCCGCGTCTGTCAGACGCTTGGCGAATTCCGAATCGGCGTTGAGGGCTCTGCTTCGGTGTTTTTGAACGGTTTCCTTTGTTTTCCGCTCCACAAATCTGTGAAGCTCGGAAACAGTCTGGGGCAGAGCTTCCGGCTTGGGCTTAATGCCTAGGGCACCCTTGATGCCGTTCCAAAGGTAACAGCCAAGCATGGCAAGGACAGCGGCAAGAGACGGAAAAACGGAAAATCCAGCAAGTGGCGCAATTATGGTCAGGATAATACATTCAACAAGAACTGCGTAGAAGAAGGGTTTATTCTCATTAAGTGTTGCAAAGGTATTGACCAGGAAACGCTCCACCACAAGTGGCCCGCAAAAGAGGGCTTTTGGGCAGTAAAATTGTCAAATTTATAAAAAACAGTTATAATCCATAAAATGCGCCCTTAGCTCAGTTGGTAGAGCAGCTCCCTTTTAAGGAGACGGTCGTAGGTTCGAATCCTACAGGGCGCACCAAAGATTTTGATGTTTCGGCAAAAGTGGCGGAGTTCAAAGAATTGAAGGGTGAAATTTACGCTTGCGGCAGTTGCCTCAAGGTGCGCGGCAAGGAAGAAAGTAAAGTATGTCCAGTTTCCACAATGTCGGACTTGCTCAAAATGGTCGAGGGGTCAGATAAAGTTTTAGTTTTTGGCTAACTTAATAAATATGAAAAAACTTATTTTCACAATTCTTGCGGCAGTCGTCATTAGCTCATTCGCTACAAGCGTAAACGCTCAAATGATGGGCGGATTTTCCAATTCCTCGGCGGATTGGAACGAAGTCATTGAACACACGCTTCGCGAAGAACAGGAAGGTAAAGAGGTTTGGGATAAACTCCAAGCCAAGGAGCTTGCTTGCGAAAATTTGAGCGATGAACAATTCGGAGTGCTCGGCGAATACTTTATGGGACAAATGGCCGGAGATTCGCACGCCGCCATGAACGCGATGATGATACAGACGCACAGCGAAGAAGGAGAAGAGCAAATCCATATTATTATGGGTAAACGGCTCTCAGGTTGCGACACCTCGGCGGCATTTCCGACCGGAAACGGCAGCTGGATGCCGATGATGAATATGATGTGGGGAGGGTGGTCGTCTCCCTTTGGTAATAATTCAACAAACAATATGATGAACTTTGGATTTGGGCCTTTTGGCGGCTTCGGCTGGATATTTATGATTCTCTGGTGGGTCTTGATAATCGCAGGAATTGTAGCGCTCATTAAATGGCTTATGGCGCAATCTCGCAGCTCTTATGATTACGAGAAGTCTCCGTTTGAAATCCTGAAAGAACGATACGCCAAAGGCGAGATAGATAAAAAGGAATTTGAAGAAAGAAAAAAAGATTTAAGCTAACATTTCTTTGGTTCTTCATCTGTGGTAAAATAATGATATGGAAAATTCTAAAAAAATTGAATGGATTCTGCGTATCGCCGTTGCCGGCGAGTTTGTTGGTCATGGCGTTTTTGCGCTTCAAGGCAAGCAAGCATGGATTGATTGGATTCGCCAACTCACGGGCGTCGAAATCGGCACAGCGGCAACCCTCCTGACGCTTATTGGTCTAGCGGATTTACTTGTTGCGCTCATTATCTTAGTGCGCCCAATCCGTGCGGTTGTTTTGTGGGCGGCGTTTTGGGGATTTTGGACCGCACTTGTACGTCCGGTTGTAGGTGAACCAATTTGGGACTTTGTGGAGCGCTGGGCAAACTGGGGCGCACCGCTTGCTTTGCTGTTGCTTCTTGGCTGGCCTAAAAATTGGAGAGAGTGGTTAAGTCGATAAAATTATACTTTAGTGCGGCGCGCCAGTTTCACTGGCACGAAATTCGGCGGCGGCGGAAAAGCGAGGGCGGGCAAAAATTCATTCCCCCCAACCCCCTTTCTTTTTGCCCGCCCGAGCGTTCAGTTTCGTTCCTGCCGCGCGTAGCGCGGCTCCCTGTCGGTTTTCAGGAATTTCGGATAAAATGAGTTCGAGCCAAACTGTAAAGACACACCAACAAAGAACTAATCGGCTTTTTTGAAGCCAACATGCGGGACGCGCGAACCTTCTTTGAACGAAACTAATGGCGCGCTCCGCCCCGCCGCCGCTCGCTGACGCTCGCCACCCAGCAAAAAAGTTTTCTTCACATTTTCTAATTTGCGCGCGACCAATTTTTTCTGCACATTAAACGCGGGCTCGGGGAGCTACTTGCTCCCCCTTTTTATTTTATTCTTCTGATTTTTCCTCTTGTTCCAGAGTGCCGAGAGACTGCTTAAGAATTTCTTTAAGGCCGACCAAATCAACCTCTTTCTTCTTGCGTGGCTGTTCCGGCGCTTTAAGCTGTTTTTGTTGTTTGGCAACCGGCTCGGATTGAAGCTGGCTTAGGGGGGCAAAGTTTTTGGGCGGTCTAACCGGAGCAGATACCGGCCGTACTGGCGCTGGCGGACGAAAAACTCTCTGGTAAGGTTTGCCCGCAGAGGGTTCAATTTGACTAACGGGTTCACGGAATTCCCGTCTCGGTTCGGATGACTCGCGTCTTTGAAAATGTTGCTCCTGCCACGGCGCAAACTGGCGGGGCATCTCGCGACGCGGAGCGCGATACTCTCTCTCATCTTGTTCCGTATGCGTTGCTACCAAGGGCTGGCGCCATTCCACAATCGCCTTTTCTACTTCTTCGCGCGATTTACCGTATTTCTTGCGTGAATTTTCAAGAACCGCCGCACGTTCGCTTTGCGCCAACGGCGCGATCGTATCCATAGTCGTTGCCGAAAAGGCTTTTGAGGTAACGCCGTCAATCAGGAGTTTCAGATAGATCTGACGGAAGCCGAGGTTGACAATGTCCGTGGCCATGAACTCAGGGGTGAATTCTTTTTCCAGCGCTTCGGCATCTTCGGCGCCAACGCGAAAGGTCACGATTGTGCCGACATTGCCGAAAACAGCGTCGCTGACCGCCTCATCCATCTGGGTAATATATTGATGCGCTATTACCAAACTTAACCGGAACTTGCGGGCTTCGGATAAAATATTGGCGAAAGAAGCGGTGGCAAAATTTTGAAATTCATCAACAACAAGGATAAAGTCCTTACGCTCAACCATTGGAGTATCAACCCGCGACATTGCCGCCAACTGAATATTGGTAATCATTAAAGCGCCTAAAAGCCGCGAAGCGTCTTCGCCAACCCGGCCTTTGGACAAGTTGACCAGCAATATCTTGCCCTCGTCCATAGCTTTACGCATATCAAAGCTGGACTTAGGCTGGCCGATCATATTACGGATCAGAGTGTTGGCAACAAATTGGCCGATTTTGTTCTGAATAGCCGCCACGGCTTCAGTGGCAAACTTATCGGTATATTTGGCAAATTCCTGCGTCCAGAAAGCTTTGACTTCGGGGTCGGTAACATTCTCCACAATATGCTTGCGATACTCCTTGTCAGAAAGCACACGGTTAATGCCCAACAAGGTTGCACCCGGTGTTTCAAGCAAAGCCAAAATAGTATACCCCAAAATATATTCCATTCGGGCTGACCAAGCATCCACCCAAATCTTTTTGAAAACGGAGAGCAGGCCGTCGGCAATCAAATGACGCTTATCAAAACTAACATGCTCCATGATATTGAAAGCAATGGGATACTCCAGATCAGCGGGGTTAATATAGATGACATCTTTTACCCTCTCTTTGGGAATATAATCCAGCAAATCTTCTACCGGGTCGCCATGCGGGTCAATAAAAGCGAGGCCGCGGCCGGCTTGAATATCTTGAATGGCGATATTCTTTAAAAGCTCGGACTTTCCCATGCCGCTCTTACCGATGATATACATATGGCGGCGGCGGTCATCCATCTTTATGCCAAAAACCGTCCGTTTGTTGCGGAAGTTCGTTTCGCCGAATAATACAATATCGTTATTTGCTTCGCTCATTATAATTAAAAATTAAAATGTAAAGTTAAAAATTACTGTATGAAATTTTCTAAAGAAAATTTCATACTTCCTAAATTTTTCATTTTGATTTTTACATTTTGCGTTACTTTGTGGGCAGTCCCGCCGGAGGCTGGCCCTTTACCGCTTCAACGCGCGGAAGAAGCGGCGCCTTTACGCCAATGCCCGGTAAATGCCACAATGTTGCCAGTTCTTCGGTGTTAAGAATATTGTTATGGTGCACGAATTCTCTTGTTTTATAAGCGTCAATTATGTTAACCTTGCGCTTATACTCCTGTTGGTCAGCTCCGAAACCGCGATTAGACGGAAACAACCAAGCAAGATAACCGTCAGCTACTGTTACGGTATAACCATTGGGCTTAAATGTATTAAGGTCGTTGGCGTATAACTGTTTAAACATCCCTATCACGGTTGGAACGCGAGCTTTGTTCATTGCTTCTCTTTTGGCAATATATATTAAGCGATGGCCGCCCTTGAAACCAAGTTTGGAAATTTTCATTTCAACCTGTTCAAGAGTGAATTTCTGGCGCGGAGTCAGTTTTTGCAAGCTAAATTCTTTATCTTCTTTCTTGACCGCTTCCGATGGTCCGCCCGAGATAAGGGCGTCAATCGCGTTAATGACGCTACCGACAAAAGGTTCTTTGACTTCTGGCTTTTTGCCGGTCATTTTATCTACGACCGCTTTGGCTTTAGCCACCCACTCGCCGCCGGTCGGTCTTATGATAAGCTGTAGCCAGATATGCTCGCCGGCATTTAGCGAACTCAAAACTTCAAGATACGGCGCCAGCGGATCGGTTCGCACGAATTCATCCTTGCCGCTTTCTTCTTCAAAAAACGGGTAGGTCTTAATGGGAAAAGCGTCGTCTTTGGTAAACATAAGTTCGGTGCCAAAAAGATCATACTCTTCATTGGGCTCGTCCGGCACCAAAGAAACGTAATCCTCCGCAATTTTTATTTCCGCTTCCGGATATTGAGAAAATATCTGCGCCTCAACCAGATTGCGGACGGTTTCCGTGCAACGAATATAAAATTTTATATCGCCGCCATTGCCGACGATTTCCAGCGAAAACCACTCGGGGACCTTTCCTTCAAAAAACTTCTTTTTCCATGAAAGCGGTTTGGAATACGTGCCATGCAATCCGGAGTATATGTTTTCCGCGATTTTGGGACTTTTCACGACATCCGGCGGCAGGGTTATTTCAAGCAAAACCCACCCCAAAGACGCGATGTATTTCTCCCGCGTATAATCCTGATACCCGGTTATTAAAAGAGCAAACAGCAAAATTGGCAGATACAGCCACCAATAATCAACGAGAAGGGAAAATGCAGTTTTAAAACTGATAAATATATCCATCATACGCTATTTTAAAGAAACGAGGAGTCTGCCCGCCGTCAGACAGGCTTTTATACTTTTTTGAGAGTGTAAGTGCCGTCTCCTCCTTTTTTGAATACTTTAGAATCCTGAAGGTTGAGAAGAATTGTGTTTTCTTTAACTCTACGGGCATTCATTATTTTAGCAACTAATTCGGCTTTGGCCAATGGTTTGGCAGATTCCTTTAAAATATCAATCAAAACGTCCTTTACTGTGCCCGGCTTATAGCCCCATTCGGAAAGTGCGTAAAGGCCTCGGCCAATTAGCACAAAACGGCCATCTTTAATCAATTCGTTGTGGACGGTCTGAATGTTGGCTTTCCTGTCGGAAAAGTTGGTTGAGTTAATAAGCTTGGCAATTTCGCCAAAGTGTCTCGGCTCTTTAGCTTTTTTAAGCACCAAATAGGCCTTGTCCTTGACGCCGCGCGGCCTAATCTCCGGCCAAACAGCCAAACCGACTTCGCCGAAAATGTTCCGGCTGATATCCTTGCTGACGGATAAAATTGCGCGGAGATATTCTTCGGAAAATCGGCCTTCGAAATCTGTAATTTTATTTTCTTTTGCCATGCCGGAAAAATTCTCCATCGACAGAACCGCTTTGTTTTCATTAAAAGCCCCAATTAGCGCCGTGGTTGAATCTCTGAAGTGTCCGGCATGTTTCTCGCTCAAAGCCCAAAACGAAGTAAAATTATTGTTTTCGTTAAACCGATAAAATTCTCCGTTCAAAGTCAAACAAAAGACAAGCGCGGAATTGGTAACGGAATCTTTTTCGTTTCCGCTAAAAGCCCTGAAAAGGTCCCGCTCTTTCATAACACCGCTGGAGCCGGCCAGTATTTTGCGGGACATTTCCACAAAGTCGTTTATTTGATTGTTCTGCCCAAGCGTCTTGGTCAGCTGGCCAAAGGTAAATTCCTCAATTTGCCGGACCCTTTCTCTGGTAATGCCGTAGCTTTGGCCGATAGATTCCAAGGTTTCTTTTTTGCCGGTTTTTAAACCGAAACGCCGCGTAATGATATCGCGGTTTCTGGAAGAAAGATTTTTTACCAACTGGCCCACCGTTTTGGCGATTGACGATATGGGTAATGCCATAAAACTATTTAAATCAATTTAACCTTTGTGTATAACACAAGCATTTCAGCAGTGCAAGCCCTTGAGTCAAGATAATCAAAACAATATCACTATCGGTTAGTTAAGTCAAGCATTCCTTTTTCTCTTGGCCCACCAGACGATTATCGGCGAAGCGACAAATATGGAAGAATACGCTCCGGAAAAAATACCGATAATCAGCGCCAAAGAAAAATATTTAATGGTCGCCCCGCCAAAAAAGTAAATGGCGAGAAGAGAAAGCAGGGTGGTAAAAGTGGTATTAAGCGAACGACTAAGCGTCTGAAGAATGCTACGATGCACTATCGCCCCGAAATCTTCTTTGAAACCATAACGGATACTGTTCTCCCGAACCCGGTCAAATACGACCACCGTATCCGATATTGAATAGCCAAGAATCGTCAGCGCCGCCGCCACGAATACGGCGCTGATCTCTATACCCGCGTAATAGCCCAGCAAAGCAAAAACCCCGAATGGGATTATAACATCATGAACCAGAGCGATAAGGCCGGCAATGCCCATCACCCACGAAGGTATAACCCGGCCTATGCGGCGAAAAACAATGGCAATATAAATAATAATCGCCAGCAAAACCAATGCAATGGCGGTGATACTCTTTTGCTTAAGTTCTTTGCCGATAGTCGGGCCGACGGATTCAAATCTTTTTTCTTCAACTCCGGGGTAATCTTTCTGAAATTTACGCAACACCTCCTGATGTTTGGCCTCGGATATTTCTAAAGACCGGGCCAAAAGCCCACGGTCGCCCACCGGACTTACGGAAACATCTTTAATTTCAAGCTGTTGGATGGCCAGCTGGACATCGGCAACAGCCGGAGTTTTATCTTTGAACTCCAGTTCAAGCAAACTGCCGCCACGAAAATCTACGCCCAACTTCAACCCATACATGGACAGTAAAATCACAGACGCAACCACCAGCGCCATTGAGACAAAGAACATGAATGTATATACTTTCGGCATATTTAACATTCGCCATTTGCCTTTAATTTACCCTTGGTCCGTTGAGTCATTGATAAATTATTGGAAACTGGAAAATGGGAACTGGAAATTAATCAGAATAGCCATTTCTTACTTTCAAACCTCGGGCGAATAAAAATCATCAGAAATGACCGCGTTACAAACAGCGCGCTGACCAAGCTCATAACCACTCCTATCCCAAGCGTTAAAGCAAAACCCTTAACAATAGAACTTGTAAACATATAGAGAATAAGAGCGCCGATAAGCGTAGTGATGTGGCTGTCGCGAATGGAAAGCCAAGCTCTAGAAAAACCTTCGCTTACCGCCTGACTAAGACTTTTGCCCGCCTTAAGTTCTTCCCGCATGCGGGAAAATATCAGGACATTGGCATCTACGGCCATGCCCATTGAAAGAATAAACCCGGCAATACCCGCCAAACCCAAAGTAACCGGAATTAATTTATAAACCGCCAGCACAACCAAAACATAAACGGCTAAAGCCGCCACAGCCAGAGCTCCCGGAAGACGGTAATAAAGAATCATGAACAACGCTACGGAAATAAAACCGTAAAGACCGGCTTTAAGACTTTTCGTCAGCGACTCAATGCCTAATGAAGCGCCGACGGTTTGCTGGGAAACCAGCTTAATCGGAACAGGCAAAGCGCCGGAATTCAACCGCGTAGCCAGCATTTTGGCTTCCGTAGGCGTAAAGCGGCCGCTGATGACCGCCTTACCGTCTGCTATTTCGCTCTGAACAATCGGAATGCTGATGGGAAAACCGTCTAAATATATGGCTACCCGCTTACCAATGTTTCTTTTGGTTATTTCTCCGAATAATTTAGCTCCGGCATCAGTCAATTCTAAACTCACCTCCGGCGAATATGTGCGCGAATCAAAAGTCAATTGGGCGCGTTTTAAGTGGCTTCCGTTAAGACCGGTGCTTTTAAAAGGACTTTCGTCAAGCCGTTTGCCTTGGGATTGCGCCTGAATAATATCGTCAGTTTGGGAAATTTCCTCCTTAAATTCCAAAAGTGGAGTTTCACCGATAAGTTCTATCGCTTGACTGACATCTTTGATGCCGGCCAGATCAACCACCAATCTGTTGCCTTCGCTGATTTGGATTACCGGCTCCGATACGCCGAAAAAATTAACTCTCCGCTCAACGACATCCCTGATCCCTTCCATAGCGCTATCCTTTTCAGCTGAATCAATTTTTGACAGATCGGCTTCGTAAACCAGATGGGTGCCGCCCAAAAGATCCAAGCCCAACTGGAATGGCCGTAAAACCGCTACTTTAGGAAGATCAAGCGACATTTTTTTATTAAAAAAATCTATAGCGCGATTGACGCCTTGCGGATATACAAAAGCCAGCAGAAGAATAGAAACAGCCACGATTGCAAAAATTTTATGCGAGTTGTTCACTTAGGATATTAAGATTTAAACATATCAAATAAAAAAAGCAAGGGAGAATATTCCTTGCTGTGAAGTAATCACATCTAACTATGCCAGATACTTCTTCAAAACTTCGCCGGCGATGAGGAGCCGCAAGATTTCGCTGGTGCCCTCAAATATCCGGATAACCCGCGAATCACGGTATAACCGGGCAATTTCGTATTCTTCCATATAACCCGAACCGCCATGAATTTGCAGGGCCATATCCACCGCCTTGAAAACGTATTCGGAGCCCATCAGTTTGGTAATCGCCGCTTCCGTGCGGGTATCTTTCCCCTTATCTATCATCCAGGTCGTCTGATATACCGCGGGCTGTAAAAGATAATACATCGCTTCGATGTCGCCGATATTTGCCTGAATAAGCTGGTGGGTATAAATCGGTTGGCCGAAAGTGCTGCGGTTTTTGGCAAACTCCAAAGCGCAATCCCGCGCCGCCCGAATCATTCCCAAACACGCAGCCGCGAGCATATTCCGCGAACGATTGAATGTTCGCATCACAATTTTGAACCCCTGGCCGACTTCGCCTAAAAGGTTCCCCTCCGGGACAAAAACGTCATCCATCTTAAAACCCGATGTTCTTGAGGCATGCAGTCCGATTTTGTGCTCCGGCTTGCCAAATGTAAATCCCTTGTTGACGCTGTCCACAATAAACGCGGCCAGAGTTTTATTGCCTCCAAGCTGGTCTGTCTGCGCGAAAGTAACCACAAAATCAGAGAGATCGCCGTTGGTAATGAACACCTTCTCACCATTGAGAAGCCAACCGCCATCAACTTTTTTTGCCATTGTTTTAATTCCGGCGATATCCGAGCCTACATCCGGTTCAGTCGTGGCCAAAGCCCCGATTTTCTCACCCTTAATTCCCGGAACCAAATAACGTTCCCTCTGTTCTTCACTGCCGAACAAATCAATGCAAAGACATCCCAGACCGACATGCGCGCCGACCATAACCGCGGTTGACGCGTGTATACGGCAAAGCTCTTCCATCATCACCGCCGTTCCCGTTTCGCCAAGACCCAGACCGCCATACTTTTCAGCAAATGGAATTCCAAAAAACCCAAGATCGGCCATTTGCTTAATCAGCTCCGCCGATACCCGTCCTTCTTTTTCCATCAGGGGGATCTGCGGTTTAATTTGTTCTTTGGCAAAATCGGCCACCAACTGGCGAACATTATCGTAATCCTCCGTCTGCCATGGCAGTATTTCAAGAACTTTTTTCTCTTGTTGGACCGGCGCTTCTGCTTTCTGTTCGGCTTTGGGCAATATTCCCTGTCCGATTACGCTGGAAAATCTCGGGGCCCGCTTTTCTAAAAACGCGGTTACGCCTTCAAGTCCGTCCGAAGAAAGAATGCATTGCAAAAAGTATTTTTGCTCCACCGCCAAAGCATTCTCCAATACGCCGCAAAGAAATCCTTCATAAACGGCCCTCTGCGCCATTCTGACCGCAAATTCCGGTTTACCCTTGGCCATGTCAAGAAGTTTGTCAAACAGCAGGGCCTCTCCCGTAAACTTATCTATTTTCCAGCCGGTCTGTTTGCGGGGCCAGTTATTCAAAACCCGAACCGCAAATTCTCTGATGCCGGCAATAAAGTCAGATTGAATAATTTCATCAACCAGATTTATGTCTTGCGCCTGACTGACGCTTAATTTTTTCGCGCCAAGAATCATTCCGAGCGCTTCTTCGGCGCCAATGCGCCGAGATAGTCTTTGGGTTCCGCCCATGCCGGGAATAATACCCAGATTTATCTCCGGAAAACTGAATTGGGCGTTGGGGCTCGTGATAATATAGTCGCAACTCAAGGCCAGTTCCAGTCCGCCGCCAAAGCAAATGCCGTTTACGGCCGCGATCACCGGTTTTTGGCAACTATCGATTTGACCGCAGAAATTCTGAAGCCGGAGCAAGAGCGACTTAATTTCTTCGGCATCTCCCTTTTTGGCCAGATCATATATCATTTTCACATCCGCGCCAGCGCAGAATACCAAACCATTCGCAGTAACAACAACCGCTTTGACATCTTTATTCAGTTCCAACTCACGAAATTGCTTTTTCAGCGCTTCAAACACTTCCAACGACAGCGCGTTCATCGGCGGATTATTCAGAAAAATAACGCCTAAATTGCCGGAAATTTTGGTTTCAACTACAGACATATTTTCACCTCTTCAATTGTTAGAGATCGGCCTTATTTTAACACAAACAAAAAAGCAGCCAATCCCGTTAGAAGTCCGGCCTGCCTTTCGGCATGGCTGGCAGGCGATCCGTCTTTGACGGACGCCTTACTTCTAATGGGATGACTGTCGTGGACGTATCCAAGGTTCGACCTTGGATGAACCTTACCAATCGGTAAAGAATCGTTCGTTCTTGGCCGCCATATCGCGCAACAGCTGATATGGAGCGAAACGCGGTTCTTTAACTGCCCATTTTTCAAGCGTCGCCAGCAGTTTAGCCGCGCCCATCTCATCAACTATGTGCAGGGGTCCGTTCTTGGGACAACCAATGCCCAACTGGCATCCAAGCTCAATATGCTCTTTTGAAGCGACCCGGTGTTCCAACGCGCCAACCGCTTCATTAAGGAATCCGGCCATCATTCTTTCGAAAATTTCTTCCGTCGCCAGCGTTACTCCCCGATTCGGATACCATTCTTCAAGAAGATTCTCAATGTCCGGCCACTCTCCATGCATTACCCTGAAACCGGCTCCGGTCTTCTCTCCAATACGGCTTAAGTCAAGCAGTTTCTTATAAACTGTCGGTATTACAATCCGCTCGGGATACGCCTCGACTATCACCTGACCGGCAAAATAAGCCACATCAATACCCACGGCGTCCAGAAGAGTAAATGGCCCCATCGGCCAGCCGAATTCCCGCGCCTGCCGGTCAATATCTTCAATAGACACGCGGCTTGCTTCAATACCCAACACCCCTTCGTTCAAATAGGGCAAAAGGAGGCAATTTACCAAAAACCCCGGTTGGTCTTTGGCGCGAATCAACTGCTTCTTGCAGGTTGAAACCAGAAAATCTTCAATCGCCGCCAATGTTTCGGCAGAAGTTTTTTCGCCCGGCACAACTTCAACCAATTGCATTGTTGTCGGCGGATTGAAAAAATGCGTTCCAATCACGCGGTCCGGTCGATTAGTTGCCGCCGCCAGTTGTGTAATCGGCAAAGTTGATGTGTTGGATGCCATGATAACTTCCGGCCTCAAAATCGCGTCAAATTCTCTAAACACGGCCAGCTTGAGCTCAAGCTTTTCCACAATTGCTTCAATCAACAAATCCACGCCAGCCAGATCGGCGCTGTTAGCCGTAACTTCAACATAGGACTTTAACTGTTCAAGGCGATGCTCATCAATCTTATTACGCTGATACCACTTTTCAAAGCGGCCATAAATACCCAGCCGTGCCTTGTCGGCAAGTTCGGGAGTTGCTTCCTTCACTACTACCGGCAGACCTTGGCGCGCGATAAGCGCGGCAATACCGCCACCCATCGCTCCGCCGCCCACGATGCCAACCTTAAAAATATTCATATCTCACCTCACTAACTGACATAACGACATCGCAAGTCCTTATAACGACTTGCGATGTCGTTAATTTAAATTGATAAGAATCTGCCGTAAACATTAATACTAACAAAAAAGGCAGTCAATACGACTGCCTAAAAATTTACAACAGCTACTTCTTAACTTCCAGTTCCAGCATCCTTGCCGCCTGATATGAGGTTTCCCCTATCAGCTTGGCGCTGTTCTCAATTTCGGGGAAAGCAACGGCGTGATCGCCGACAGTCAGATAGCATGTTTCCTCAAGAGCGTTAATTAACGCTCTGAAGCTATGTCTGAAGGAATTCATCTCCCGTTCAACGAAAGCTAGGGTTTCCTCTCTCAAACCGAGGCTTTTGTCCGATATGGAGGCAATCTCCTCGTCCAGAGAAAGGCGAGAGAAGATTTTTTCAAACACGGGCATATGGGCCTCAAAAAGATTGAGTTTCTCAAGAAGTTCTGATTTGCTTGAGATAAGCTCGCCGCGGCTTTGCTCAATCTCCGCGGCCGTATCCTCAACAACTTTGAGGCG
>Ga0156122_118_pt1 | contig 14164 bp, 14 predicted proteins | sample RifCSPlowO2_02_FD_107775 | JGI IMG/M metagenome (GOLD analysis project Ga0156122, IMG submission 107775) | Candidatus Yanofskybacteria bacterium RIFCSPLOWO2_02_FULL_45_18
TAGTCGCCGGGAGCTACCGCTGAAGCTCGGGGAGCCAGCATAACTCCGGACAACGACATGACAGTCGTTACGGCCGTAAAGACCGCCAGTGCTTTTAATAATTTATTACTCATTATAATTTTCTTATCTCTGAACTGCCGCTGGTTCACCGCTAAATTCATAGCGATAAAATCGACTAGCGCAGGTCAGGGTTTAATTTCTAAATAATACTTTTGTGAATCTTGTTTTTGAATCATGGCCCGCCGGATGCTTTGATTCGACCAAGCAACCGCGCAGACCGGATTCGGATATTGACCGCAAGATTCGCTTATAACAATTTAATAAGGCATTTAATTTATCCGTGCATCATTGTTTTCGTTTCCGCTTGCCTGATTTTTAATGTCCTGTCGTGGACTGCCTACTGTTACTAACCTCTGGACTGACAACTGACCTTTGACAATTGACAGCTGACAACGCTGGCAACAGTAGGCGGTTCAAGCTTCCCGCAACAGCTCAAAAGAACCCAAATTGGTTCTTTTTAAAACTCCGGTGATATCTTCAAAATCATGTTAATTTAAACAGTTTTTTCGCCTTGATATTATTAAATTTTGCCCACCGTTCATGCTATATTATTCAACTAATAAAGTCAATGAAAGGGGCTGTTCTCATATCAAGCTGATATCATTATAACTTGCTATTTAGCCGACAACAATAGCAAAGTTGTGGATAACCCAACACCGCCATTTTATTGATTTGCGCTGTTCCGCGACTTCGGGGTGCCCCTAATGGCATTGCCGGAACCGTCATGGCCATTCACAACAAAACCGTTATTTGATGCCCAATTTGACTGGCTGGCTCCCGGTTGTGCCAAATCAACGCGCTCCATCGTTGATTTGGCAGTATTGTCGCCGGCATACCAAGAACCGGCGCAATCTACGAAATCTCTAACATTTCCGCCATTATCCCGCAACTCCAAACTTTCACAAGCGTTATTCAATGCTCCGGTATAAAGCTGGCTCGCCGCAATATCAGATATTGTCGTATCGTCAGTTCTTTCCAATAAAAAATATCCAAATGGTTCAATAAGCCCCGCTAAGTTAATAACCGGGTCAGGATTGGAACCGGTTGTAGATTGAAGTTTCCAACCGTTTAAATCCACCGCGCTGGCAGTATTATTGTACAACTCAATCCATTCGTCATTAGCTGACGCTGATGTGCCCATCCAAGCAATTTCGTTAATCACCACCGCCAGACCGGTTGGTGATGGTGATGGTGTCACAGTAGGGGGAACAGTAGGAACACCTGGTGTCGGCGTAGTGGCAGGTGTCACCGATGGTGACATTGATGTTTGCGGTGTGTTAGGGGGGGCTGGTGTTGGTGCCTTGGTTGAAAGTGGTGTTTTGCTTGGATTTATAGCAGTTGGCAACGGAGTGGGCACACTTGTGGCACTTGGTGCCAAAGATGGTGACATGGTGATGTCACCTGGTGTCATTGGTGATGTCACCTTGGCACTCGGTGCCAAAGATGGTGACATGGTGATGTCACCTGGTGTCATTGGTGATGTCACCAAGTTAGTTAATTTGGTAAAGGGAGTGCTGGTGGCAAGGATATCTGTAATACCGGCCTTTAAATTACTCTCCGGCGAACTACGAATAATTTTACTGCCAAGTTTAAAGAAACCTAAAAAAGCAACGGCCAAACCCAAAATAATCAATATCCTTTTATAACTTTCCTCCATAGCGCTTTTAACTTGCTGTGATTTTGAAAACTATCGGATAAAGGAGGGACTATGGTCCGATAGTTTTCAAAATCACGACAGGATACAAATGCTAAAGAGTGTATTGAACTCCGCTGTCTGTTAATAATTTCTTAAGAACCCCATCTTTAACCAATTCCGCCAGATAGCGTTTCACGGTGCGCGGAGCAAAGGTTAATTGTGAGATAATCTCCTTAACCCTTATCTCGGGATTCTGTCTTATCAGGTTGATTATTTTTTCTTTTGCTTGGCCAAGCTCTTTGGGAGACTGTGGGGAGGGGATTACCGCGGTTTTGTTTTTTGTTTCAACCGGATGGAGTTCCGGCACAAGAGAAAGTTTGAGATTCAACAGATTTTTTTTGGCAACAAAGAGGGGAGTGTCATCCGCCAATTTCAGATATTCCAAATAATCCAAAAACTCCAGCGCGCCGTCAATGGCCGCGACCAGTTCTTGTTTTGGCCGTTCATCTGTCGCAAAAGAAATAAAACACGAGATCAAGTCAACTAATTTGGAGTACGCTCTTTTAATAAAAAACTGGTCCTTAAGATTAAGGCACAGCTTGGCCAGTGAAATAATAGAATAAGAAAATACTTTTATGTCGTCCTCTCGCGTTGCGAAGCTGGGATTCATAGCCCCACAATTTAGCATCTTACCGTAGAGATTACAATCAAAAAGTTATCCACAGGTTGTGAACATGCCCTATTTTTTAACTTCCTGAACCGCGAGAAGCTCAACTTCAAAGATAAGAGTCGCATTGGCCGGTATGGGACCGTGGTCCCGACTTCCATAACCCAGTTCCGGCGGGATCACCAATCGCCTTTTGCCGCCAACTTTCATGCCAAGCAAACCGATATCCCATCCTTGTATTACCTGCCCCGCGCCCAGAATAAAAGAAAGTGGCTCTCCCCTATCATAAGAACTGTCAAATTTAGCTCCATCTGTAAGCGTGCCGGCATAATTTACCTTAACAACATTGCCCGCTCTGGCTTCCTGTCCGTAACCGTCAGTCAGGTCGGTAATATCCAGTCCGTTGTCCAGTTTGATTGTTTTATTGTTTTTCACAGATTCGGACGGTTGGGGCGTTGCCGTAACGCTGACCGAAGGAGTTGGCGGCAACTCATTGCCTTTAAAAGTATTCCGCAACAAAAATAAGATTGTTACTACAAAAAATATGCCGACAATTAAAAGATATTTTGAAACCTTGTTCATAAGACACGGGTTAATTTATCTTTTCGGAACCGGAGGATTTAGGCGCTGGGAGTCAATTGTTCTTTCAAAACAAGTATCGCCAATTTCGTGCTGCCAGTATTGATAGCCGGAATAATACGGGTCGGGATAAGCGCTGACGGAAATTGCCCGGTCTTTGGTTTCCACATTAAAAGAAGTCTCAAAATCAGCGCAAAGTTTAAATTTCAAGTTCCCCAGAACTAGATACTGATACGGCAAGTCGGTCTGCGTATCAACCGGTATGGTAATGCCCAGAGTGGCGCTTTTAAGCTCCTCCAAATTGAGCGGTAGCCGGTTTTTGGCGCGCCAGAATTCAATCACTTGATTTTGAATCGTCTGGAGCGCGGATATTTTCTGTTCATCCAATCTGACTAGGCGCTGACTTTGAGGCAATCCGGCAGTGTAAAATCCGAAAACAACTATCGCTCCGACGACAGCAATCATCATCCGTGAAAATATTTTCATCAGCGCCGGCGAAATCTCGGTATCTTTAAGCTGTTTGAAATAATAAAAGAAGACAAAAGCGGCGATAAGCAGTATTGAGCCGGACTTTAAAATGAATCTTGAAGTAAGCTCGCCCTGCAAAAAGCCGCGCAACACCGCAACCATATCACCGATTATAACCAGCGCCGCCACAAATAATGTCAGATACAAAAGCCACTTGCGTATCCGCAATTCCCGTTTTTCCGGATTCTTGGCAATATCTTTAGACAAAAACCGTAAAATCAAAGCATAAACCGGAAAGACAACAATCAGCACGGCCAGAGTATTGCGGACAATATCTTTGTAGTAAAAAGCCGGCGGTTGGTATTCGCTCTGAAGAATGTCCGGAATGTAGATATTAATATACTGGAAAAGCAAAACCCCCGCGCTGATGGCGCTGGCCGCCAAAGTTACAATGGACAAGAGATACAAAAACACATCCCGAGGCAAAGTTTTGTGAACATTTTCCATGGAGTTGATTATAACCTATGCCTCAATATGATTCAAGGCATACTCAAAATTTACGCCAACCTTCTTCCCGGGGTTAAAAATATTGTTTGGGTCAAAAATTTTCTTTACTTCCTCAAAAAGACTGTAAATTTCCGAGCCATACATTTGTTTAAGGTATGTCCCGCGGATAAGACCGTCGTTATGTTCGCCAGTGATAGAGCCGTCAAAACCTAAAACCAGTTCATAAACTTTTTTGGAAAGTTCGGGAATAATTTGGCGCAAGTTCGGGTCATGAAGCTTCACCAAAGGTATGATATGGAAGTTCCCGTCGCCAATGTGGCCGGCAACAGTATAATTAAGTTTATAGCGGTTCAGTATTTCCTCAAGCTTGGGTAAAAACTCCGGCAACCGCTCCGGCCGGACAATTACATCATCAATGAAGGGCGCTGTGCGTTTGCCTTTAACTTTCCGCAAGAGGTTAAAACTTTCCCGCCGGATTATCCAATATTTATTGGCTTCGGCGGCATCTTTAGTAATACGGCTGGCTAGACTCATATCCGCGAGATTTTTCCGGGCTTGGCCAACTTGGCGCACAACCTCATCCGAATCGTCGCCGGTAAATTCAGCCAGCAAAACCAGTTTGGGCAATCCGCCCGTTAAAAGCATCTTCAACTCCGGCAGAAACTTCCAGCCAAGCGAAATTAGATTTTTCGCCCCCATCAGCTTAAGCATGTCGGGCAGGAAACGGAAGACAAGTTTCAGCGTCTTATCGTCATACGACTCAAAACTTTCCGGCTTGTATTTTAATACTCGGTTAACTACCTCGGCTAGTGGTTTTAAGTCCTTCAAAAAAACAACCAGCATTCTGGAATACGGCTTGGGTTTAATCAGACGGAATTTTATTTCGGTAATGACGCCGAGAGTCCCCTGCGAACCGGCAAATAATTTGGTGAGGTCAAAAGTGTTTCGGTCCCAGATGTCCCACAAGAGATAGCCAGCCGAATTTTTGGATACCTTAGGTTTGGCATTTTTAATCAAATCATAGTTTTCCTCCAGAAGACGATACGCGCGGCGGTAAATCTCGCCCTCAAAATTCTCCTGTTTCATTTTTCCTTCCAATTCCGCGCGGTTCAACGCCTGAAATAAATACTCATTGCCGTCGGACAAAACTACTTTGAGTTCTTCAACATAATCCCCCGTGTCGCCATAAGTCAAAGTTTTCTCGCCGCCGGAATTGTTGGCGACCATTCCGCCGACACTGCAAATCTCCCGCGAGGCGGGATAAGACGGCAACAAAAATCCGCGTTTTAAGGTTTCTTTCTCAAAATCGCGGTAAAATACTCCGGGCTGGGTAACGGCATAGCCGTCCCCCACTTCCTTTATCCGGCTAATATGAGGCAGAAAATCCAAAATTATTGATTCATTCAGGGGACCGCCGGTCATATCCGTACCCGCCGAACGAGCCGTCAGCGATAGGTTTTTCTCCGTATTATCATTAACAAACCTAACTAAACTTTGAATATCCTCGCTGTCTTTGGGCCAGACGGCTATTTGAGGTTTTATCTTGAAAAGGCTGGCATCGCGGCTATATTTTGTCAGCGCATCCTCGTCGTCCAGCACCTCGCCTTTAACAACTTTTTGCAGTTCTGATTTCAACATTGACTCAAATCTTACCGACTAATTTAAGGCCGGGTTTTAGGGTTTTATCACCCGGCTCCCAGCTTGCCGGACAAACCAAGCCAGAATGTTCGCTGGTAAATTTGGCCGCCTGAAGTTTGCGCAGGATTTCTTTTATACTGCGGCCAATGCTGTTGTCATGCATCTCATAAGCTTTCAAAATGCCTTTAGGGTCAGCGATAAAAGTCGCGCGTAAAGACAAACCTTCATTCTCAACATAGGTTCCCATGTCGCGGCAGAGTTTTCCGGCCGGGTCGGCAATCATCGGAAATTTTATTTTTCTAATCGCCGGCGAGTTATCATGCCACGCTTTATGCGTAAAGACGGTATCGGTGCTGATGCTCAATATCTCCGCGCCCAGCTTTTTGAATTGGGGATAATGGCGCGCCGCTTCCTCAAGTTCGGTGGGGCAAATAAATGTGAAATCAGCCGGATAGAACAGCAAGACAAGCCACTTGCCCTTGAAGTCAGCCGATTTTATTTTCTTGACGGCCTCGTTCTGAAAAGCTTCCAACGCAAACTTGGGGATTTTTTCGCCAATTTTTACCATAGAAATCAACTATAAATTATTATCCGTCGCTTTTCAAATGCTTGAAATACTCTATCTGACGCAGATGGTTTTGCGCTTCTTTCCGCGTTTTATAGCGGCCTAAAACTTTATGAACCTTCCGCCCGTTTTTTATATGCGTAGATTCGGACAATATTACATACTGACTGCCTCGTTTTCTAATCACGCTTACATTGTAACACAGGTTAAACAAAAAGGCGGCACAAGGTGCCGCCCAGAGGACTGCTGGCTTAGTGGTAGGTGACCACACTGTGCCAGCGACTGGCTGACAGGTTGCCGGGATTCCCTCCCGGCGGAGTGACATAACTGTCACCTCCCACCGAAAGCGACCCGAACACAGCCGCCTGCCGCCACTTGCCGGAGCTTCTGGTGGAGACATCGCAGTACTGTCCCCAGTACCTGTAGAAGTCAGCAAAACGCTCGGCTTGTCCGGAGCCGGTGAAGGTCATACTACCAATGACAGTAATCAGGGTCTGATTACCGTCCTGATCCATCATGGTAGCCATGACATTCATATTGAGCTGGGCCGAATCCAGCTCCTCCACCACGAAGTCGGCGTCATACAGGTCAAAGAATCCAGATGACCAGCCGACCTGTATCTGGGTACAGGCATCCCAATCGCCGATGTAGATGTTGCCGGGTGAGGACACTTTGGTCCCAACGGGATCGGTATATTCATTATCCGAGACCCCCAAGGAAATAGACCTGACAACACACCCGTCCATCCATTTGCTGAAAAATGCATTGGCGGACGAGTCAACAAAATTGAATTCTTCAATCTTGCCAGCGGGTTGGACTTTAGAAACGATTGCGGAGATTCTATCCGCAATCGCCTTTTCCACGGGTTGTCCGACAATTTTTGAAACATTGTCGGATTTTTCGGCGGCAAATGCCGCCAGCACGCACAGCGTGAAAAAAAAGAACACAAAAAACAAGTTTTTTCTCATTTTTGGGCCCTCCTTTGGCCCTTTTGTAAATCCTAAACTATCTTACATTATATCGCAATATGAGAAAAAAGTCAATAGTTTACGGGCTAATACATCGGCAATGCGGCTTTTTTGTTTTCAGTCGCTCCCACCATCTCCCTGTCTCACCGGCGCGGATTACAGTAGGGCAAAATCTGCCTCGGCAGCTACAATTTCGGGTAAAAATGCAGGTGCCCCGTCATTGGTATTCCGACCCATTTTTACCACCCATCCGAAATCGTTTAACGCTGACCTCGTGGATATTTGCTCCTACTGCCGCGATGGTTCACCATGAAGATGGTGGTCGCTTAAATTTATAAAATAAAAACCCGCTGAGCAGGATGCGGGGTTAATTTGAATAATTGAAGAAGTACGAAGGAATTAATTTTTTGACTTCGAATTCTTTGCGCATTTTATCACGCAAATAGGCTTTTCCCGGAATGCGATCCCACGGCGGGCCATCTCCAGTTGTACACGAAAGATCTTTATAATCCGGCGGGTTAATGATACAGGTAATCTCGGCGTGCGTAAGTTTACACCATTCTCCCGCAGTCATTTTCTTGGGATGGTATGGAATGTAAAGCACATCTTCTCGGACTCCAATCATGCTACCATCGTTATCGTTATTGCGGGTAAACCACCAGAGTCTTTCTGCTCCAAATGGATTTGGCCAGGATTTTTTACTTATCTCGGCAAGATACTCCGTCTGATACCAGCTCGATCCATTGACACGATAAATCTTTGTCGTAAGCACTGCCGGCCTTCCAAAATTAACTCGGATGCTCCAGGACACAAACTCTAATGCAGTTGAAAAAAGAACTAAAAACACGAATAGACAAAATATCCTCCGCATTTTACCTCCTACACAAAACTTTCAAGATAATATGCCAATTAAAATCTCCAGTCAAGTAAGTTCTGTTCTATCTTTTTTAAGCCGTTGTGCCCAAAGCCATTGTCGCGCAGCTCATTATCCCTGAAAGTAACTGCTATAACCCAGGCACAGGCTAAGCCACTATGCAGACCTTGCGGAGCCCCGAGCGGGCATGGTTTGAGATATCAGAGAGCGAACCTATGCACCTTCTCGGCAAGCTTTCGCATGCCAATTGCATGGTTTGTCATAGAGTGAAACTCTTGACAAAATTGGCACGAGAACGCAGCGAACAAATCTCGCTAGGATTTGTGAGCGGTTGCCGAAAGGTACTAGGTGAGAGATTGGATATTCTATGCCTTCAGTAATTTGGCGAGATTATAGATGAGTTCGCCTTGGAGAGGCTTGGCCACATGCAACTTACCTCGGCGTTTGCCGTCGTGGTCATCGGAGCCGATGGTCGCTATGAGTTTGTAGCGTCGCGAGAGATTGTAGAAAAGCTTCCGCTGTTGCGGGCTGTGGGCATTAGAGAAACACTCCAAACCATCCAATCCGGCATGTTTGAGTCCGCCCAAAACACGCAAAAGATTTCGTTGACTGCCAATCTCTTTCTCCGCGCCGGGATGCGCCCAGACGGCAATGCCGCCGGCACGGTGAATTAAAGAAATGGCGGTCTGGCCGTAAACCTTGCTTTTCATGAAATAACCGATTTGCCCCGGTTCAGACATAAAACGGTCAATAAACCTGCCCATGCTGTTGGGGTCGACCTTGAACTTAAATTTTTGCGCCAGAAAATGCCGGTTCTGTTGCGCATCGCAGATAAGCGCGACAATGTGCGGTTTGGTAACGGTTTTCAGCTGACGTAAATAGTGAAATTTTCTTTGGTCAACATAAAAACCGGCGCGGTGAAAATGCTTAACCGTTTCAATGAAACTTCTGCGGCGTTCAACTGATTGGCGGCGAAAAAGCTCTTTCAAGCCCGGGTGATTAATATCAATTCCGTAACCCAAAATATGCAAACCGATATTTTCATAGAGAGTGCTGATCTCAACACCACTAATCGCCACAATGCCCGACTTGGAAGCTAAAAGACGAAATTCTCTTACGCCGTCGGTGGAGTCGTGGTCGGTAAGCGCGGCAACTTTGATACCGCACTTTTTCAAATTACGCACCACCTCCGGCACTTTTAATTTGCCGTCGGAATGGATTGAGTGGAAATGCAGGTCAATGATGGGTTTCATGGTTAAGGGCTAGCTCAATTTGGCGAGAGTATACCTAGACGGAATAGTACCTTTGTGACATACCGAGCTTTTTAAGGGTCTCGGTCACTCTCACAAGGCTGCTGTGTATCTTGAAGATAGTCCGAACACATTTTGCCGCCTTCGGCGGCGGTGGCCAAAACTCTGAAAAATTGATTGGAAAAAGTGAATCGCAATTCTGAATCAGACAATTTCAAGTTTTTCTTTGGCGGGATTCGGATTTACTGAAATTATAACAAATTTCAGTAATGATGACAAATTTTCGCCCAAGATACCTTATGATTTAATCGCCGAGTGAGGCGAGGCGACTTCCAAAAACTTGCAATTTTCTGACTGGCTGGCCTCCTCGTTCTAGAATTTTTGAAACGCTAGGCCCCATTTGGGTTTTCAAGGTGTATTTTTAATCTTGTTTTTGACCCTCCTCGGACTGATTTATTTTTCGAATTTAAATACCACAACTTCTCGATCATCCCAATCTGATTTACGGAAATTCTCGAGTAAGTTTTTAATTTGATCAGGTTTGTTTCTGGTGATTACAAATAAGGTGCTCTTCGGTAAGCGGGCGTAATTCTCATGCCATTGACGGACTTTTTCAAGATATTCTGGTGTATAGTAATCCTCAGGACTACTGCCTTGCAAATAGTCTTTATCAAATAGTGTTTCCACCTCATCACAGATAACAACACCCGGTGAACCTTTCGATAATTCACTCCCGTCCTTCAAATATTCAACTTTATTATTAAGGGATTCCAGATGTGGAATAAGTGTATTCTGAATCCAATATGTTTTCCCTGAATCAGTAGATCCTACAAGTACAACAGACTTCTGTCTTAGAAGATTCTCGGTGATTTTGGAAAGCAGATTATCCATAGTTTTTTTCATACTCCTTGGAAGCCGAGCCCATCTCAACGTAGCTGGCATCCTCGGTCTGGAACCGATGATATACGAGTATTGTAAGGGTATTTGGAGGTCTTTTCCAGTGGCCATTTGACCCGTCTTGGTCGTGATTATTTCGCCATTCGTGGCAATAAAGAGCCAGCGGGCATTTTTAACTTTCGCAATATATTCAATGCGGCTTCAGCCCCATTAATCGCTCTGTGGGGATCGGGTTCGGGCGGAGTACCGAAGAATTCAGAAACTGCCTTTAGATTAAAATGCTCAAGACTATCGCCGCCCATTGTCCACGCCAATGTTAAAATATCTAAACGATGGTAGTCCATTAAATTAGGAGCACCCGTTACACGAAAGGCATTTTTAATAAATGCCCAGTCAAAAGTAACATTAAAAGCAGTGAAAATCGCATTTTGGGTTTTTTCTGAAAATATTGGCATAACCTTAGAGAGCTCTTCTGCGTCTCGCCAGTCGTAATCGTTGTAACCATTTCTACTAAGAGCGGCGTGAATTGCGTTTTCAATATGGTGTGGCTTTATGAGCCAGTTTCCTGAATCAATCACTTCAAAATTTTTCTGCCGAACAATCAAAAATCCGATTTCCAAAATCTCATGTTTCAACTCGTCATCTCCTGATGTTTCAATATCTACTATTGCAAGTGGTCGTTCTCTGAAATCCATTTTTGGTTTTGATTAAAAAATCTCAAGTTAGCATATTTTTTATCCGCCAACCCGTCGTGGTCGCAAGAACCTATCACAGGACTGCTGCCGGGCTAGGACTCGAACCTAGATTCCATGATTCAGAGTCATGTATCCTACCATTAGATGACCCGGCAAATACGTAATTTCGACTTATAATACAACAAAAAAGACGTTTTTTCAACATCTTTTCTTATTCCTATAAGGTTGTAGCTAGACTTTCAAAAATCTTTTTAAAATTTCATGGTTATTTTTTATCCACAAAGGTAAGATTAATTCTATTTCGCTCCGGTTGCCGCTGGGAATACCCAATCTTTTACTAATTTTATTTTGATAAATACTGATCCTTACACAGTCAGAATTGTAAACTTTTATTGCCGTGGGTTCTTTATCAAAAAGCTTCTTAACCAAACCGCGGTAACGTTTAATAAATCCTTTGTTGTTTGAATTAGTCGCTATAATAAGTCTTTCCGTTCTTGGAAACACGCTTATGTTTCCATCTCCGTACGCTACTCCCATTAGTTCGGCAAGGTTACCATCTCGTTTAAATTTGGGGTAACTGGATGGTGTAATGCCTAGAGATTTTGCCCGTTCCCGCCAAGTCGAAAAATTATCTATCTTTTTACGCCTCATCGTTTCGGACATCTTACGGACAGAGGGGTGTGTATCTTTGGTAAAACCATTGGACCAGACGCTCGGCATATTATAATTGTACCACGGAATTAATTACTTTACTACCATTAGACGATCTCGCAGTTTTGTATAATTCTACGACAAAACCCCGCCCTTGAAAACCCCGCCCTTATTTTTTTAAGAGCGCGGCTGTGTTCAAAAGCGAGGCGAGAAAGCGTTTTTCCAACGCTACTTTTTTGAGATTTGTTGCCAGAGCCAGATGCCGACGAGAACCAAATCGATGACGACCACAAGCCATGTGATCGCGCCGACAGGCCCTATGCCGCTCATCATGCCCCAGTTTCCGCCGTAGTTCATCATATTACAACTAATATACCACATAACCAAACGGCAAGAAACCCCACTTTAAGACAAACGCGGAGCGCCTTGAAAAAAACGCGCATTAAATCTACAATTACGGAATGTTAACGGCATTGAGGAAATTGAGGAACAAAAAATCATTCGGAATATTCAGGAACCTTGTTGTCGCCGAAGCGCTTGTTTATCTGATTTTCATGGCCTTGGCTTTATCGGCCGACTGGGGAGAAATATACGAAACTTTTGTTTTATCCCGTTATGTTCATTTTGAAATCATTGAATTTTCACTTTTAGGGTTCTTCCAGCTGGGACTGATAATTTTGGTCTTTGCCAAATCGCTGGCTGAAGAAAATGATGTCAACGAAATGCTCAAAGGCGGAGAACACGAAAAGTTGGAATTTAAAACATCCCTCCGCTGGGATGTTGCGCGCAATCAAATAAATAAGGAACTGGAAAAAACGGTTATGAAAACCGTAACGGCATTTTTAAATTCAAACGGTGGCTACCTTGTAATCGGCGTGAACGACAAGGGTGAGCCCATGGGGCTGGAGAAGGATTTTGCGTCCCTGGTCAGACAAGACGCCGACGGATTTGAAAATCATTTTAACAATCTTTTTAACAGCATGGTCGGCCCCGAATTCAGGCGGCTGGTCAAACTGACTTTTAATAATGTCGGCGGTAAAACCGTCTGTTTGGCCAATGTTGAGTCAAGCAATAAGCCGGCGTATTTAAAAACAGGAGGCGGAGAAGATTTTTATATCCGCACGGGCAATGTTACCACCCCTCTTAAAATGAGCGAGGTCGCCGCCTATATCTCTTCGGAATGGCGCCGGAAATAGATCAAACAAATTAAACTTTCAAAAATCTCCTTATAGCCACCGAACTTGATACTACGCCCAGAAAAATGCCGATAGCGGCAATAACAACTACATATTGGACGGCGTTGGCCGTAAAATAACCAAAAACGTTCAGGTTGGGAATGAGAGCCGAAATTCGGGGAGAGATAAAATACAGAGTCGGATAAAAAATAGCGGTCGTCACTATTGCGGCAAAAGCTCCGTAAAGCCCGCCTTCAATAAGATACGGCGCGCGGATAAACCAGTTGGAACCGCCGACAAGACGCATCACTTCAATTTCCTGCTTTTGGTTGTAGATGGTAAGGCGGATGGTATTGAAAGTAACTAAAACAGCTATGCCGGCTAGGAAAAATATGGCCACCAAGCCCCAAGTTTTAGCGGCGCCGGCAATCCCCTCAACTTTTTTGATAACCGCCTCGTTTTCGTAATAATCAATTTTATTGATTATGCCGCGGAATCTGTTGGCTTCAAGCGAAGCGGCAATAGCCGGATAGTCTTCAGAGCTGACTGCTTTGATGTTAAGCGCCGCCGGCAAAGGATTTTCGTTCAATTCGGCCAATGACTCTTGTATCAGCGGGTCGCCGGCATGGCGCGCCTTGAAATCCGCCAGAGCTTGGTCGCGCGAGATGTAAGTTACGCTTTTGACATCCGAAAGTTTCTCAATGTCCGATTTAATTTTAAGGATTTGGTCTTCCGGAGCGCTGGTTTCAAGATAAACGCTGACATCTATCTTGTCCCGCAAAGAACTAATCACCGACTGCGAGACGAAATTGAGAAGCATCAGAGCCGAAAAAATCAAAAGCACCAGCCCCATAACGCCAGCCGTGCCGACGCTTGAATAGCTGTTCCGTTTTAAGTTAGTCCACCCCGAATTGAAAACCCTTTTGAATGATTCCCTCATCGCTTCGCTTAAATGTAAAATTTAAAATGAAAAATGGATTCGACGGGCTCACCATCCTGAGCAAAGTCGAATGGATTAAAAATTCAGGAAAGTGAAAATTCCGTATATGGAATTTTCACTTACATTAATTTTGCATTTTAATTTTTGCATTTTGAATTTCAGATAATGTATTTGCCTTTCTCTATCTGATCCCGCATGATTTTGCCGCTCTCCATGCTGACGACGCGGCGTCCGACTGAATTTACGATGTCTTTGTTGTGCGTTACCAGCACCACGGTTGTTCCCAGTTCGTTGACCTTCATTAATAATTTTAACACATCATAGCTGTTTACCAAATCCAAATTGCCGGTCGGTTCGTCGGCCAAAATTATCCGTGGACGATGGATCATCGCCCGCGCAGTGGCCAATCTCTGTTTTTCTCCGCCGGAGAGTTGATTCGGAAATCGCTCGGCTTTGTCAGCCAAACCGACAATGGCCAAAACCTTGGGCACATCATGCGTTATTTCCTTATCGTCGGCCCCGCAGACCTCAAGAGCAAAAGCGACATTTTCATAAGCATTTTTGGTTGCCAATAACTTAAAATCTTGAAAAATC
>Ga0156122_105_pt1 | contig 11343 bp, 10 predicted proteins | sample RifCSPlowO2_02_FD_107775 | JGI IMG/M metagenome (GOLD analysis project Ga0156122, IMG submission 107775) | Candidatus Yanofskybacteria bacterium RIFCSPLOWO2_02_FULL_45_18
CTTGTCTTCGCCCGCCGCCAGCATGCCTTTCATCCGAGCAATAAGGGTTCGGGTGTTTTCCAGATTCTTTTCCGCATCCGTTAGACGCTTGGCGAATTCCGAATCGGCGTTGAGGGCTCTGCTTCGGTACTTTTGCATTGTCTCCCGGATCTTAGCTTCCACATATTGGTGGAGCTCGGAAACAGTCTGGGGAAGAGCTTTCGGCTTGGGCTTAATGCCTAGAGCGCCTCTGATGCCATTCCAAAGGTAGCAGCCAGAGAGGACAAGCACAGCCACAAGAGGCGGGAAAACGGAAAATCCAGCAAGTGGCGCAATTATGGTCAGGATAATACATTCAACAAGAACTGCGCAGAAGAAGGCTCTATTCTCATCTGCTACTGCTGTTGCTACTGCTATTGCTACTGTTACTGCTGCTGCTATTGCTGCTGCTACTACTGTTATTGCTGTTACTGCTGCTGCTATTGCTGCTGCTACTACTGTTATTGCTGTTACTGCTGCTGCTGCTGCTGCTGCTGCTGCTGCTGCTGCTGCTGCTGCTGTTACTGCTGCTGCTGCTGCTGCTGCTACTGCTGCTACCGGGTCTCTCCCCGCCCAGGCATGAGCATATTTGAAAATCCTCTTCAAAAAAGAAATCAATCCCGGCTTTACCTTTTGAGGACTAATGCCCTCAAAATTAAGCCCGTTGAGAAGCTCAAATACTTTAGTGTATGAACATGAAGGTAAAAGCGCGTTTGCTTTCGCCTTCTGACTTCTTTTACCAAACATTGTTGTTCTCCTTTATCTGTCTTTTTCGTTCAGGAACTTAAATATCAATATCCCACAATAACAACGGTTAGTCAATCTCAACGGAGACAGAGTAAACATTCTAAGTTCCGGAGGTTTACTGCACAGCAATCACATTAACGATCTTTACCAGCCGACGAGAGCCATCGTAGTTTTTCTTTTTGACAGTGGTAAATTTGACTTTACCGTCCGCTACTGCATATAGTGTATAATCCGAACCGGTGCGGACACCCTGACCAGCTATGAATTTAGAGCCACGTTGGCGGATGATGATACTGCCGGGCCGGGCCGCTTGGCCGTCAAAGAGCTTCACTCCGAGATATTTGGGGCGTGAGTCGCGGCCTAGTTGTGTTGAACCTATTGCCTTTGTATGCGCCATATTAAAACCTTGTCCGCAAGATTCGCCCCATAAATTAATTATGGGCCGTAAGTCTTGCCAAGGGTTTGGCCAACTTATTTGTTAGAAGATTCCGCCTGGACTCGCCGTATTACAATACGCCTCGTCCAATGCTCATCTTCTGCCTCGAATTTGGCCAAACAGACAAGTTTTAAAGAAACCGTGAAGAATATCCTATCAAAAACGGGGAAGACCGTCAAGCGGTATCAATACGACCTGTTTGTAACTATTTGCATGGTCTTAATCGGCTTTATCGGCTTTGATATAGGACGCATTAGCACTTTAAAGAAAACGCCCCTCACGCTAGGTGAAGCTAATATCTTTAGCGCGGCCAACGGCTCTGCAAATGACGCCCAGCCAAAACAAGCCGCTTCTGCCCAGATAAGCAAAACGGATACACGGGTAGTGGTTTCAAAAAAATCAACCTCAAAATTATATCACTTTAGCTGGTGTTCTGGCGCTAAAAGAATAAAAGAGGAAAATAAAATTTGGTTTGACAATGAACAATCGGCAATTTCAGCCGGCTATACATTAGCGGGGAATTGTGTTAAATAAATCGTAAAACTAATTAAATCCGCAAGAGCACAATCTCTTGCTTTTTTATTTATTTAATCTTATCCAGCCACTCTTTATTTTCCCACTCCCAAAGAGTTTTAGCCGCAAGGAAGGCCTTGATGTTGTGCTCAAAACCTTCAAGTTCCTTGATCTCACATTGGCCCTTCATCTCCGACCACTGGTGCGAACAGTTCTTATCCTTCTCTCCGCGTATTTTGATGTTGCCGCCCTTGTCACGCATTGTTGCTCCGCACAAAAGACATGTCTTGGCTTGGTCTAGGCGCAATATCCAACTAGCTAGGGGAGGAAGGTTAGGGTCTTCGCTGAAGGCCTCAACATAAGCCGCCGTCTGCATGCCGAAATCACGATAAATCGCAATGGATGTCTTAATATCTAAAATGCCGACGCGGCCGTCAACCTCGGCTAAAACATCTATCGTGCCCGCGTAGCCATGCCTTTTGGAAACAACTCTCTCTTCAACCTTCAGGGGAATTATTTCATGCTGGCTATGAAATTTATTAAAAGCATCAACGGTTGGCTTGATATTTGGGGGTATGGCCACCGGCTCTTTTTTTAAGATCGCCTCAATCGTTTCGTGGACTAAAGTGCCTTCTTCGGCCGAACGCGCTTTGATTGCTTCGCCCGCCTTATAACTTGGCAAACCGGCATAATACATATAAAGCGCCGGCTTGGCCTTAATGCCCACAATAGAAGTTACGCGAGGATACCAAATGCCATCTATAGTGTAACCGTTAGCGTTTTTGAAATTTTCTATATTAGAGTACCACATGCGCAAAATGTTACCCTTTAACTTCCCTCGACCTCACTCGGGACAAGTTGCTCAGGGTCAATGTTAAATTTCATTTAACATTGATATATTTCTCCCAATACTCAAAAAGTTCCTTTGTTGCCTTGATATCATCAAAACAATAGCGGGCGATATCAAGGTATTCTTTATCTTTAAAAAGTTGACCGACATCATCGCCGGTAACCCCTTTAGATTTGGGGCTGGTAATCCCGAATGCTCGGCACCACATATGCAAATTCATGCGCTGGCGCACCGCGCCGAAGAAGGTCAGACGATCCAAAAGGTCAATATGCTGGTCATAATAGCGGTTGGGCATCAGATTTGCGGTCGGTTTTATCTTTAAAATTCCAGAACGAACCACAATATACGGGCAGTCAAAGGTGCGTCCATTGAAGGTAACGAATTGGTCATAGTGGGTGATTATTTCCCAAAAATTCTGCAGAATCTCTTTTTCGGTTGCGGGAATATACTGGACATCTTCGGTTTCAGTTTTTTCAAGGTTTTGCCCGGGCGCCTGAAAATAAACCGCGCCCTTATCGGTATCGGGATTAAGAATGCCGATAGCAATAATCTCGCCGGTCAGGGGAGAGAAGCTTAGGTGTTCTTTAATTTCTTCTTCCTCTTCGGGGGTTTGGGCGTATTTTAATAACGACTCCTGCGACATCTTGTCCAATGAGTCAAATTCTACGCCGACTGTTTCAATATCAAAAACCAATTTGGTCGCCATAGAAAATATTCTAGTTTTTATTGCCGCAAATTACAACATTGACACTTGTCGGTAATATTATAAAATATTTATATCCTTGGTTTTTTACCAATTAGGAGCCGTATCATGAATAGGGAACAGGCCGATGCTCTTTATGACCAATTGCACGCATACGCTAAAACCAACGGCGTATGCATCAGAATGAATCGCGTGATTGCCGGAAGCGCGCCGTTTGAATTCATATTTGAAATAATCGTTAAGAATCCGCGCCACATGCCGGACCAAGACACGCTTTGCCGTCTAATTTACAATTTCGTAACAGCTTGCAACATTGACATGAGAAACTGCCTGATTAGCGCCCGACATTTAGAAAAATCAGATAATGAATGGTGGGAACCCGTTTAGTTAAACCCCAATCTTTGGGGTTTTTGAATATCTGGAATTAAAAGGGGAGCGGATTTTTTGTGGCAGAAGAACGACGCACAATGTAGATTATGCGACTCTACATTATCTTACTGTTTAATTAAGAAGCCCAAAAAGGCCTTCAATATCTCGGTGCTAATACTTAAAGTTATAATCGACAACCTTATCGTGAAAACGGTCAGAACTTTTATTATCGCCATGGTATCCTTGCCAGACATGCCATTAAAACCGCCCGAACTAACAACTTCCCCAGTATTCATACCGCCCGAAACGGCGCCACGAAGACCCTCCAAACCATTGGGTATGTGTCTTAATATGGAATACAAGTTAATTTCATTGCCAGAATCGGTTTGGCCGGTTTGATTATATTGAGCAAACGAAAATCCGGCAGTTCCGGCGCCAAGCGCTAAAAAGAAAAAAAGGGAACAAATAATTTTAATTTTTAAATTCATAAAAATTCGGTCTCCCCCGCCCCAACACTAAAATTAGACAATAAATATACCGTTCGGTCAATACTTACATATTGCCTCGGCGGAACATCAGATATTCCCTTGCGAAAATTGAAAGCGCTTTCCCAAGCGGCAAAATGGACTTCAAATATCGCAGGTCAACCAACTCCCTCGCTATCCATCCCCAAAAACCGGAAATAGTTATCCCCCGCCCCAGATGAGCCAACGAATATTTTCCCCCCACGGGAGTAACCCAGTATTCATAGGACGGCCGGTGAATTTTCAGTTCTTCTCCGCGAATTGAATTAATGATATTTCTTGCCGCTATCTTCCCGTGATCAATCGCCAGATAGGCCACCGCCGGGATTGGTTTTTGGGTTTTGTGGTCAATGAATTCAATGCTGTCGCCGACGGCAAAAACATTTTTAAATTTAGCGAGATGCAGGTGTTCTCCGACTGATATTTTTCCGCCGGAAGTAAGTTCAAGCCCGTTTATTGACTTTAAGGATTCGCTTGGTTTTACGCCAGCCGTCCATACAACCATGTCGCCCGATACCGTCTGGCCGTTTTTAAGTTTCACAAAACTGTCCCCAACCGATTCTATGGCAGAGCCGGACATGATTGCAACACCAAGTTTGGTCAGCCGGTTGGAAATTATTTCTCTCTCCTTGTCCGAAACATAAGGCAGTATCCGCGGTGCCGCTTCAAAAAGATAAATCCGAAGCGGCCGGCCTTTAATTTTGCGCCTGCGGGCCGCTCGGCGCACACGGCAGGCAATTTCAGCGGCCAGTTCAACTCCGGTAAAACCGGCGCCGCAAATCAAAAAAGTTAAGGGCGCCTGCCGCTGGCCAGCCGCCAGACTATCAAGCAGTTCATCGGTCTTTCTGTGAATCATCAGAGCGTCGTCTATTGTTTTGAATTGGTAGGCATATTCTTTGACTCCCGGGGTATTAAAATCACTGGCTTGACTGCCCAGAGCAATAACCAAATAGTCATAGCAGAGTTCGTGGCCGCCTTTTGTTTTTAAAACTTGGCTTGCCAAGTTGACGTTGTCAACTTCCGCCTGTACAAAATTAATATTCTTGCCTTCAAAAATATCGGCAAACGGTACGGATATGGTTTTTTTAAGGGCAACCGAAAAAGGATCCTCCGCAATATCGCAAACCGACGCCACTTCATACAAAGAGGGCGTAAAAAGATGATAGTTGTTGCGATCTATCAAGGCAATCTCGGCCGTCTTGCCGATTTTTTTGCCCAAATCCAAAGCCGTCCTTACTCCGCCGAACCCGCCGCCCAGAATAATTACTCTTACCATAACTTTATTATAGCACATCAAGTTTCAACATAGACAAGTAAACCAACACACAACCTATCGCGGAAAATTGACTTGCTGTCCTCGTAATGTTATAATAGATTTGGCTCTTAAAAACTTATTCCTTCAAGGGGAAAAAATGAACCTTAAAAGATACTGGATTGGTGCAGGTTCTTCAAGCGGTAAGGGTGGGGCTGGCATTCGAACACAGTCGGAATTTAAAAAAACCAGCGGATCCCCCAAAAAGGAACGGTCGAATCGCCGCCAGGAAACACTAAGGGCAAAACACATGATTGCGGAAAAGCTTGAACGCTTTCCGGATCAGCTGACCTTGCTGGACCTTAAATTAATGCGCTTTGATTCGGAATCCGGCCGGATATTTGCGGTACTGATAAAAAACGGCATCCTGACTTCCATTGAACTGCGTGAGATTATGCACATCTTTCCCAGCTTTAGAAAGGATGCTCTGAATGAACTTGTCATCAGGACTTCAAAGGAAGAGGCTGACGTTCTGGACTGGATAGCAATCTGCTTGAGATTCCCTTCAGACATGCATACCAAAACCATCGCAAAAAAGATGCTCGAAGCGCTGTCCAAAAAAGGCCAGTTCACCAAGTATGACGCATTCTGGATTTTACGCGACATCAAAGACGGCGAATTAACGCACATCGCCGTCAAAGAAATAAAAAAATGCGCGCATGGATATGAGCTTGACCGGGAAGATATTTTTCAGCTTCTGGGGACTCCGCTGACCAAGAAGTTCATTTTTGATATTGTTATCAATCATAACTATCTGGATAAACTGTTCGGCCATGCTTATACCCAAGATCAGAAGATTGCAGATCTTTATAAGGTAATGGAGTCGGTCCCGGAAGAAACGCAGACGATCTTCGGTATTGTCAGCCGTATTAAAAATCCCGGACTTTATTGATTTGCCGCCATTAGGGCGGTTTTTACATATAATCGTCCGGGTTTACCGACCCGTCAAAATAATTAAAGTAGAGCTCTGTCCCCTTCATGTAAGTAAAGAAGTCCTTATATAAACTTAAGTGCAGATGCGAACCAGTAGCGTTGCCCGTAGCGCCTTCATAGCCAATAATATCACCCGCCTTAACCTGCGTACCGACTTTCAACGGTGAAAGCGCGCTCATGTGGCCGTAAACACTGACCAAATTAATCGGCGGATGCTTAACGGCTATCCAGTTGCCCCAACCGCTGTTGGCGCCATTAGCGATTATCTCGCCGTCCCCTATCGCCCGAATAAGAGAGCCGTATCCGGAAGCCATATCAATGCCGTTGTGCGGCGCGCCGCCGTAGGCGCCGCGCCGCGCGTAGCGGGTCATGCCGTAACCTTGAGTGATGCGATACCCCTCTTCCGGCCAACGGAAAAGGTTAGTACCTCTGGGCGGCAATTTTCCAGCAGTCACATGAACGATATACACGCCGCCGGCGACAATGTCCGACTCATACTTTTGCAGTTCAATAAAGAACTTTGTTTTTCTTTCCTCAACATCGCGCAATAGTTTCTGATATTGGGCCTCCTGCCCCTTTGTTTGCGCTAATAGCTGGTTCTTGCTTGTTTTGGTGCCGCCCAAAGCCGACTTTTGCGAACTGCGCTGCTGGTTCAGGTTTTCCAATTCTTGCTGTTTATCTTCCAGCTCATTTTTCTGGTTCTCTAATGTTTGTTTCTGTGTTTTAAGGTCATTAATAAGCTCCGTGAGTTTTTTGCTGATATCCTTTGAATTTTCGGCTTGTTTGAAAAAGTCCGAAAGGTTCTCATTTTTTAAAACTATTGAGAGCAGGGATTCGTTGTCTTGGCGATTTAAAAAGGCAATGAGTTGAGAGATGCCCTTTTGCTGGGCAGTAATCTTTTGCTGGGCGTCATAAATATCTTTTTCCACATTCCCCACCTCAAGCTTGGTCTTGTCTATTTTTATGCCGGTCAGTTTTACTTGCAACTGAATATTTTTTATTTGCGCTTCAATTGCGCCAATCTCCTGTTTCAAAGATGTCGCCTCGGCTTGCTGTTGAGCAATTGAGTTGCGATATGTTTCGGCCTGCTTTTCCAATTCTTCAATCTGGCGTTTTAAGTCAGCTACCCGATCAACGTCGGTTTGAGCCCGCGCAGAAGTAGAAAGCAGAAAGTAGAAAGCAGAAAGTAGAAATAAAAATAAAAATTTCTTCATTGACTTTGCAGAAGCTTGCGCATTTGAAGAACTTACCGGTTACAATGTTTTAGACATAGCCATTCATTGTTCCTTCAGCAAGCCCGACCAAGCTACCGTGATTTTGGTTTATGAGGACTTGCCACCGCACTTTTTTAAACAGATAGACACTAGCCAATAATTTCAATAGCCCCCACAACCCTTTCAAGGGTTTTTTCTTTGCCTAAAACTAAAGCCAGCTCTACCGGATCAGGCGATTTTTCATGTCCGGAAAGAGCGACGCGCAAAGGCCAATAGGCTAGTCCCCTGTCGGTCTTTGGCAATTGAATTTTGGCAGACACATCCGCCGCGACTTCATCTAAAATAATTTTGAGCTGGTCAGGGCTAAAGAAATCCAGCGGCGCCAGCGCACGGGCTATTTTTTCTAGGGCCAGCTTGGTATCCTCCCGTGAATGCCCTCTCCAGATCAGCAACGCCGCTTCATATTCCGGCTTCTCCCAAAGGTAGTTAAAATCTCCGGCATCGCTTATCTTTTCAAGCCGCTCCGTAATCAGCGGTATGGCAATGTCCGGAATTTCTTTGCCAACGAGTTTCTTTAGGTCTGCGGCTGACAATTTTTTAATATACCGCGAGTTCACCCAGTTCAGCTTTTTCTGGTCAAATATTGCCGCCGACTTGTGAACCTTCGCCAGATCAAATTCTTTGGCCATTTCTTCTTTACTTAAAATTTCATGACTATATGTAAAGCCAAGAAAGCCCATAAAGTTTAAGATGGCCTCAGGCAAGTAGTCCTTGCGGTATTCACTTATCGAAGTAGCGCCATGACGCTTGGAAAGCTTGGCTTTGTCCGGCCCGTATATCATTGAATTGTGAGCAAAAACTGGAGGCTTTGCGCCCAGCGCCTCGTATATCAAAAGTTGTTTGGGCGTGTTGGAGATATGGTCTTCTCCGCGGATAACATGGGATATTTCCATGGTAATGTCGTCTGCCACCACCGCAAAATTATACAACGGGATCCTTAAATCCTTGGCCAGACTAAAATTTCCCAACAGCCCTTCCTCAAATTCAATATGACCGCGTATCACATCCTCCCAACCGATCTTCCTGTCCAACTGGCTGTTAACGGCCAGACGGATTATTTTTTCCCCGCCGGTTTCAGCGGGTGGGTGATGCTTGTGGCTGCAGATATGCCGCGGCGCCTCTTTGTTGACCACCTGTTGCTTACGCTCATCTTCTAGTTCGTCTTTGGTATGGTAGCACCAAAACGCTTTGCCCTGGTCTAAAAGCTTGACCAGATATTCCTCATAGATATCCAATCGCTCGGACTGGCGGTATATTTCGGGGTTGTCCCAATTAAGGCCCAACCATTTTAGGCCCTCAATGATATTTTCTTCGTATTCTTTGCTGGAGCGTTCTAGGTCGGTGTCCTCTATGCGTAAAATAAATTCTCCGCCATGATGTCGGGCAAAAAGCCAATTAAAAAGCGTCGTCCTCGCCGTGCCGATATGCAGATTCCCCGTGGGACTCGGCGCCATACGCGTGCGTATCTTCATGCTTCAATTTTACCATAATTTATCAAATAAAAAAGCGGGGTCTTTCAGCTCCCGCGTGTGACTGCAAACTACAACTATTATTATGTGGTAATTCCGTGAACCATTCTCCCACAGAGATTAAAAACGATCTCAAGGCCTGTTGACCCCATGACTATAACCTCTTTGGGTGACCGCCCGCTAAGAGCCCGACTTTTCATCTGAAACCATCTCGCCGGATCATATTCAACCTTCTTAAGGTTGTTGACCATCGCTCGAAACTTAAGTAATTCTGTGTAGGCCGGCTCAGCGGGTTCGTTAAGCCCCGTCTCCCACCTGGCTACTTCACGCGAGCTGACTTCCAACGCCCGGGCAAAAGATTCTTGAGAAAGACCAACTTCCTTACGCAATTTTCTGACTTTGGTAGGACCTATCATAGACACCTCCTATCATGCATATAATATACCACAAATAGTTATCAGTCAATATCTACAAAACCTTACATTTAAGCTAGCTTAAGGCTAAAGCTATGTTTATTTTGGAGGTAATTCCCCTGACAACTTTGCCCCAAAACGCGCCTCAATTATTGAGCTATTTTCACGACCGCGAATTGCCTAAAGGTGCGATTGTTGAGATCGCCATTGGAAATCGCAAGGTGATGGCCACGGTTGTGGCGTCAACTTCGCTTCAGGAAAAAAAGATTTTCCTTAAAAAAACAACTTTTCAGCTTAAAAAAGTATCTTCCGTTGTCAGCGAGGAGCCGCGCGTCAGCGGAATGCAATTCAAACTTGCCCTCTGGCTGGCCAAAAATTATTATGCTCCGTTGGGTTTGGCTTTAAAAACCGCCCTGCCGCCGTTCTTTTTGAAAACTAAGAACGAATTACGAACTATGAATTATGGAGAGGCGGAAATAAAACTGAAACTAATCCTTGCACAAGCGAAAGATTTCCAGGAAATAGCCGAAAAACAAATTGAAGAAAATATAAAAAATCAAAAGCAGACTCTACTGGTTTTTCCAGATATAACTATCTCGGATCACTTCTATCAGCAGTTTAAAGATAAACATCCGACAGTAAACATCAACTCCCGAATATCGCGGAAAGAGTACCGCCAATCTTGGGGAAAAGTCGCCTCGGGCGAAGCTAAAGTCGCCGTTGGCACACGGTTAGCCCTTTTCCTGCCGTTTAACAATTTAGGAACGCTAATCTTGGAAGATCCTTACAATGAGGCCTATAAATCATATATGGCTCCGCGCTATCACGGCTATGACCTCGCAAAGAAAGTCGCCCAGCTATACGGCTCCAAACTGCTGGCAGTAGCTGGCATACCAAATGTGTCCGACTTTCACGAAGCAAATAATGGCAGGGTGTTGCTGATAGACAAGCGTTCGCCGCAAGAACCGGCAGTTAAAATAGTTGACATGTTCGCCGAGTTCAGGAAAAACAACTTCTCGCCCATCAGCCAGGAGTTAGCAGAATCAATCAGGCAATGCATTGAAACAGGCCGGAAGGTTTTAATCTTTTCTCCACGTAAGGGCTACTCGGGATCTTTTCTCTGTCAGAATTGCGGCTGGCTGCCCAAGTGTCTAAATTGCGATGTCGCCCTGCGGGTTCATCGCACAACCGAATTCATATTGGTTTGCCACCACTGCGTCCTCACCAAATCTCTCCCTAAATACTGCCCCAATTGCAACAGTTATAAATTCAGGGTTTCCGGCCCGCCGGGCAGTCAGAAAATTTTTGATGAATTTCGGCGATTGATGGAATGGGGAAGGTTAAAAAGAGCTCCCGTGCTTATATTGGATAATGATACTGTCAAAAATCCAGCCGAGGAGTGGGAAATTATGGAAACAGTTCGCAAAGATGAGTCATTAATTCTGATTGCCACGCAAAAAGTGTTCAGCCATCGCCATTACCTGCGCTTTGGCCTAGTTGGAGTTATCAATACCGATTCACTAGTATCAATGCCGGACTATACGGCCGCAGAAGAACTGCTGTCGCAAGTAGCCAAACTTCGCGACTTCCAGCCGCAATATATGATTTTCCAAGTTCACGACCCCCAAGACAAAAGCATACTTTCCGCCAGCCAAAACGATTTTCAGTCTATTTACGAAGAAGAGCTTCCCGCAAGACAAGCGCTTCTTTATCCCCCATTCGCGCGGCTGGTTAAACTGACTTTCCGCCACAAAGACCCCTGCAAGGCCAGATCTGCCGCCA
>Ga0156122_110_pt1 | contig 6451 bp, 6 predicted proteins | sample RifCSPlowO2_02_FD_107775 | JGI IMG/M metagenome (GOLD analysis project Ga0156122, IMG submission 107775) | Candidatus Yanofskybacteria bacterium RIFCSPLOWO2_02_FULL_45_18
TGGAACAATTCCTGCTGATGTAAGTAAGAGTGTAGGTGTCATTTTTTCAAAACATAATATGCTCCCCTGAATGCTCCTACTTTCTTAAAATAGCCAAATTCTACTAATTCGTTGATTTCACTCACCGCAGTAGCATGAGAAACACTGTTTAACTCGGCATACGTCTGGGCTTTCATGGATTTATGTTTATGTAAATACTTAAGTGCTTTCTTCTGCCTCTCATTTAAATCATGTTCTTCTTCGATAGCTCTTCGTTTTCCTTTTTTATTAAATAGAATTATCCTAAAAAAACTCTCCGTGAAAATAAACTCAGGATCAGAAAGACCAGATTTTCTCATCTTATTTTTCATTCTCGGAATTCCTGTTCCTAACCCTTCCACATACTCCCAATCCCTCAGAAATCGATAGGTTATCGTATTTCGCTGTACTGAAATTGTACCAAACAATTCTTTGGGAAGCCCATGAGGTAATGACCCTGGATTGGTAATCTCAATTCTATCCTCAAAAACGTAGATTTGAATTGCATCTTTGCTAAAATAGTCACGATGAGCTACAGCATTAACAATCGCTTCTCTTACAACGTCCATCGGGTATTCATATTCCTCTTCACGTCTTCCTACTTGTTTTAGGGTAATTTTTTTGTTAATGTGAGAACGGACAAAAGAGAGAGCTTGCTCTATGGAACTGACAAGATCATCCTGAACCAGCTTGTGAGCAATAATCTCTACCGCTTCAACTCCCGCAAACTGCACCAATTTAAGCTCAGCTTGGGAATGAAACTTCATAACATCTTTTGCAAACAGCAACAGCGCAGCGTTCTTTATCTTAAACTTCCCACTATCCGAAGCTAACTTGCTGCTCAGCAGGAAGTCCTTAATGCTGTGCGTATCCAGATAATTCTCCTGACTTCTTCTCTTGAGATATGCCTGTATTTTTGTGCTGTCCAAATCATCAAGAGTAGCAGAAGTATCATAGGATTCATCAAATGAAAGAATCTGGCGGTTTCGCAAATATTCCAGATGAGTTGTACCTTCCAGCCTTCTGGTGGTACTGCCAACACGAACGTGAATAGCGCCCTGAAACGTATGATACAGAGTATCGGAAGAACGCTGGACAATCACCGCAACGATATCTTTTCCTTCTATCTTGTGGACTTCAATGCTGAGTAATGGAACGGGAGAAATAGATTGGTTTGAAGCAGAAATTTGCTGCTGAACTTTGTCAAGATTATCTTTAACCCCAATAATTTCTCCGGAATCATTTACCCCCAACAACAAGATACCGCCTAACGTGTTGGCAAGAGAACATAAAATCTTGCTGATGTCCTGCGAACTATGAAACGACTCTTTAAACTCAACCTCTTGGTTCTCTCCTTTTTCTATGATTTCTCTAATCTGTTTGATATCCATACTTCTTCTAGTAGAAGTAATTAGAAGTATTTAAAAGTATCTGTTTTTAGAAGTAAATTATTAGTAACTATAAGTAAATAGAAGTAAAAATCACCAATCTTTACCCCATCCATAAAGAAAAACGGACTCAACACCCCCACAACAATTAGTCTGCCATCGCAGAGATTTAATCTTCTTAAAGTTGGTGAAAACTACGCCGCCAATAGATTTTCGATGCAAAAAAACTCCGCTCACCATCAAACTCAGGGCATCAAAGCCCCTGCGTTACTCACCCAAATCCCACGTAAAAATTTTCCAGCTCTCAAATTTGTGGGTTGCCTCAAATTTGGAGGGAAAAATCGAACTTCGTAAAACCCCATACGTTAAACCAGACGTTAACTTAACAGCTCATCTTTTTAAGATCTTCTGAAGTCTGTGCTGATGGTGTAGTTGTTTCTGTTTTTGTAAACGGGTTCTCTTTCTCCAAGTTCTTCCAAAAAGTGTTGTGCCGTTTCTCCCAGTGTTGGTGATTCTGATATCCTCGCGATGAATTCAAGGGTGGGGTGAGGGGGTGTTCCTTCTTCTTGTTTGGTGCTGAGGAGGACAAGTGTTCCTTGGTAGAGGTATGCCCGAGAGTAGGGTGATGCCGCTCCTTCTCCGGTTCCTGTGAGGATGCCAAGGGGAACTGCTTTTCGGTCAAGGGTTTCTGTTGCTAAGTTTCGAAATCTTAGAAGGTCTTGAAATGGTTCTTTGGTGTCAGGATTGTAAGTGGTGGTAAAAAAGACGCATTCTTCAAGTGGTTGAGAGAGGCGTGCGACAGGCATATTATCATTATTGTGCTCTTGTTTAAAAAAATTTGGCTGCTAGAAGAGAGAGTTTGCTACTTTGGTTTTAATGCGACTGAAGTGCTGCTTGCCATGATTTTCTTGGTGCCTGACATGAACTTGGCCATCGCTGGAGGAAGCGTGAACTTTTCTGAGAGGTGGGTTTTGCTTTCTATCTTATAGGTGAGGGTGCGTTCTTCTCCTGGTTTGAGGAGGGGAATGTCCCAGTAGATGCGGAGCCCGTCTGGGCTGTCTCTGATATGGCTTGGTTTGAGTGTTCCGAATTCTGTGGGCGCCTTAAGAGTGCTTGGGACTCTGTCGAGGACTGAGGCGTTTCTGATGGCTGTTTTTCCCGGGTTTTTGACAGTGACAAGAATCTTCATGACTGCCAATCCTCCTTGGGTGGTGTGGAGGACGAGAACCTTCTTTATAATTTCAATATGCCTCTTTGAGAAGTAGTAAATCAGCGCGAGAACTGCGAGGATGAGGAGTGCGAAGAGGAGTGGTTGTCTGTAGTTTGTGGTTGTTTGAAGGATGATGGTTTCTCCCGGTTGGAGGTTATAGGTCCAGCTGGCGACATAGCCCTGGTCGGTCTTGGTGATTGTGGTCGGCGCCGGGGTGAAGTCTGTGAAGGCGTAGCTGAGTGTTCCGAATCGTCGTTGGGTGGTTTCTGAGATTATTGCGTTGCCTTCGTTGGTTTGGGTGATGGTTTCTCCTGTGACAAGGATGCCTTCTTCCGGTTGGATGACTTCTTTCGCGTTGGAATATTTTCCTATGGTGTAAAGGAACTCTTCGGTGAGGAGGTTCTCATTGTCAAGGTCAATGAGTGTCTTAAGGGTGTATTGTCCTTCAATGGTTTCTGGGTCAAGGGAGATAGGAAATTCTAGTTCTTGTGCTTCCTTGCCTTGGAGGGTGACTGTTTGTGCCTCTTTGAAGAATTGGCTTTCGAGTGTGACTTTGATGCCTTCAAGGAGGATGTTGTGTTTGTTTGTGAGGAGGACTTTGACGATGGTGCTTCTTCTTGGATCAATAGTCGGTAAAGAGCTGAAGGACGCGTCTACAGTGTCTTGGTAATCTACGACGAGCGCTGGTAAAGTCTTTATTTCTCGCGTGGTGTCCGTGACAGCCTGGAAGGTGATGCCATAGAGTTTCGGCGTGATCTTTTCTGTGAAGGGAGCGTACGTTACTTCGATGGCTCTGGTCTCTCTGGGGTTGAGCTCGTAGCGAGTGGAGTCTTTGTCCATACCCCAAATGATGTCGACGGTTTTGATAGTGACTGTGACTTTTTCGTCTGCGTTGTTTGTGAGATGGATAAGGTATTTTGCGGATTGTCCAGGCAAGACTTCTTCTTGGATGCTGTCATAGGTGATTTGTAAGGCGAGAGCGGTCGTGCTGAAGCAAAGGATGAAGAGAACGAGAACGATCAAACCCTTTTTCATGCTGGGGACTTATGCGAGAACCTCTATTTAAATATTTCTTTCCAAAAATTCAAAAAAAGAAGATTTTGGTGAGGATGAGAAGGGCAACATCCCATGGTGCGAGGAAGAACGTCCATCCGAGAGTGACAATGATAAAGGTGAGGGGGACGCTGATGATTCTGGGGAAGGAGGGCATGTTGAAGCGCTTGTAAAAATGATAAAGTGCGAGGAAGAACGCGTGATAGAGTCCCCAGATGAGGAAATTCCATGATGCGCCGTGCCATAGTCCTGAAATGCTCATGACGATAAACACATTAAGGATTGTGATGGAAATTATTTTCCTGCTGCCGCCTAAAGGCTTGTAGATGTAATCTATAAACCAGCTTGTGAGGCTGATATGCCATCGTTTCCAGAAGTCTGCGATGTTTCTGCTAAGGTAGGGCCAGTTGAAATTCTCAGGAAGATAAATTCCGAATAAGGCCGCGCTTCCGAGTGCGATGTCCGAGTAGGCGGAGAAGTCCATGTAGATTTTGAAGGAGAATGCGAGGAGTCTGAGGGTTATGTCGAGAGGATCTGCTGCTGAAACGAACTGAGGGTTTGTTAACGACGCTGAGAAGAGGGCGAGGGTGTCTGCGATGACGATTTTCTTGAAGAAGCCGATGATGATGCGGAAAGTTCCGTTGAAAACGTTGTCTAAGGAGAATACAGCGTTGGAGATTTGGGGGACGAATTGTTGGTAGCGTTTGATTGGCCCCGCTATCATGCTTGGGAAAAAGAAGATGAATGCGAAGTGGTCTTTTAGCGTTGGGTTGTCAATTTTTCCTTTTGATCCGTCTACAAGATAGTGGATGAATTCAAAGGTGAAAAAGGAGATTCCTAGGGGGATGGCGGCTGTTGGGAGGAAGGCGTCCCATTGAACGAATCCAAAGAAGAGTTGTTTGTATTTAAAGTAAACGAGAATGGTAGCTGAGATGATGATAGAGATAAAAAAGAGGTATCTTGTTTTGTATTTTGCGAGGAAGTAGGCACGGGCTTCAAGGATGATAAGGAAAACATAGAGGCCTGCATGATAAGTATAGAAAATAATGCCAGTGAGCGCAAGAACGAAAGGCCTCCAGGAGTGTTTGACACTGTAAAAAATAATGACTGAAAGTGCAAGAAAGGCAAGATATTCCCAGCTTGTGAAAATAACCATTAGCTGCTCACCGCTTCACAAATTTCTTCTGCAATGTAAGTCGCGCCTTTCTTAGATAAGTGTTGGTAGTCGAGGAAGTAGTCCTTGTTTTGGTTGATCTGAGAGAAATCGAGATAGTTACCGTAATGAAGGGGTGTTGAGTTAAATGAGGAGTTATATAATGGAACGATGACGAAGAGAATGTTTTTTGGATCGATTGCTTTTAGTTCTTCTGAAGTGATTGTAGATGTTGGAGCATTAAAGTGGGAAACGAGCCCTGGATTCTCTGTAGGTGTAAGGTTGCCAATGAAGAATGTTTCGTAATATTTGTAAAGTTTTTCTTTGGTTGATCCTTCGAAAAAAACATTTTGGAGGGTGTATCGGTGATGGTAGAGGTTGGGAAAGGAGAAGTTGAGGTGTTCTTTTTTTGTGAAGCCTTGGATTGTTGCCTGAAAGGAGAAGTTGAGGGGTTCTTTTTTTGTGAAGCCTTGGATTGTTGCCTGATGGATATTTCCTTGAAGACCAAGAGGATTGACTTCAAGTATGATAAGCGCGTCTCGCTGGGTGAGGTTTACAAGAAGAGCCAGATCGTTGAGACGTGACCCTTTGAACGCAAGGTTGAATGCTTGTCTCTTTTCAGGATCGCAGCGTTCGAAACGCGCAGCAATCGTTTCATTCCTGCTGAGTCCTGATGCCCAAAAGACAGAATCGCCGATGAAGTATACCTTGGGTTGGGGGTAGTTTACAGCAAAGCTTATAAAACTATGAAGCCCATCAGGGTTGTTGGCGCGGAAATCATAAAAGTAGGGTTTGTTGACGTATGAAGGGATTAAGAAGAGGTCAATGATAAGAAGTCCGATGATAGAGAAAATGAAGATAAGAATGGTGTTGAATTCGATGTTTATCGCGTTTTTCATTATTATAGTTATAGTTGTTTTAGCGTTATTTGCCGGTCACATGCAGGAGTTCGTTTATATAGATTTCTAGCCGAAAACTTTTTTAGGATAAGTTCTTTAGAAGAATGAAGAATGGGAGGCTTGCTGATTGCGGGTATTGATCCTGGGACTGAGAGTGCGGTGGTGTTAATGACATTGTCTGGTGAGGTGGTGAAGGTTTTTTCTGGTAGAAACGCTTCTGCTGATACGCTTGTTAGTGAGATTTCTTCTTTCGGGAAGGTTGCGATTGTTGGAACTGATGTGACTCCTGCTCCTCGGTTAGTGAAAAAGATTGCTGGAGTGCTTGGTGCGCGTGTTCTTAAGCCTGAGAAGAACCTGCAGTTTTATGAGAAGACGAAGGTTGTTGATGCCTTTTTAAAACGGCAGCCTTATTTTATTCCGTTGGGCAACAAGCATGAGCGTGATGCGTTGTGTGCTGCCTTGTGTTCGCTGAAAAAAGTGAGTTACTTGTTGAAGAAGATTGACGACACGTTGAAGCAGAAAAAATTGGAGCACTTGACTGAACGGGTGCGGGAGAGGGTTGTTGTTGATGGTCTTCCGATTGCGAAGGCGTTGAGGTTGTTTATGTAGCATCTATTATATTTTCATAAGCTATCGAAAGTTGAATTGCTTAATATAATATTGTGCTGATGGAGTCTTGTTTTTCCAGCCTAATGATATTCTCGACAAAGCTTTCTATTTCTTGTTCGTG